>Ga0131853_10000013_pt1 | contig 268727 bp, 292 predicted proteins | sample TergutLab28metaG_FD_92764 | JGI IMG/M metagenome (GOLD analysis project Ga0131853, IMG submission 92764) | Labiotermes labralis P1 segment gut microbial communities from Petit-Saut dam, French Guiana - Lab288 P1 (version 2) (version 2) | ecosystem: Host-associated > Arthropoda: Insects >... | reverse complement strand
TGCCGAAAACGAACAAGACAGAAGAAAAGCAAAGAAAAGAATAGTACATGTAGTGGTATCTTTGATACTATGTGGTTTGTTATTTGGTATGTTGACTATAACAGGTTTGGTTGCACCGAGGGGAGTGGGAGGGAGACAAATAACCATTAGTACGAGAAATATTGGGTTGAATCGATTATCTCCAATTAGATTTAATGGGATGGCTGTTAATATGGAAGTGGGCAGAGTTGTGTCGGCAGATGATAGCATAATAGTTGCTCAACAATCACCATATCAAGAGGGATGGATGTTATACGGCGAGTCAGAGGGAGAAATTGAAGTTACAGCTTACATTTATTTGCGTGGAGAAAGGATAAGGACTGTTAGTCAAATTATTAGAGTTATGGAAGTTGGTCAAATCGGCGGAGGTAATGGTGGAGGTGGCGGAGGCTATGGTAGTAGTCAAATTGTTGGTGATATGGGGTTTGCATGGCCGCTGGCAGTAAGATCTGATGGCTCTTATAACCATTTTGGGTTAAGATCTGCTATTAATCAACATCATTTTGGGATTGATTTGCCAAGAGGTATGCGTAATATGGTGCCAAATACAACAATGCATGCGGTCTATCATGGTGTTGTTGTACAAACAACAGATAGGGTAGTCCGAATTCGTCACACAAGACCAGGGGGATTTCAAATAGGAACTAGAAATTTCCCACATCTTTATTCGTACTATTTAACTTACAGACCACAAGATTGGGGAGGTACGCTTCACAACCGAATTGATGTTTCTCAAGGGCAAACAGTCACAAGAGGTCAAGTTATCGGCATAATCGGAAATCTTTTGCATTTTGAAATAAGAACGTGGGATTTTAATGATTGGTCATTAGTTAATAGTAACATACAACCAGGGGTGAGAGCACCGTCATTTAACACGCCAAGAGCACTAAGTATGGGGTCAAGAGAAGTAACAGCATTCGAGCATTGGAGTGGGAGGCTTAACCCATTGTGGGTTCTTGGAGGCACAGTTGCGAGTCCGGTAGTGGATCTTATGCCATTATAGTGTTCGGATAGTTTTAATGAAAACAAAGGAGGGGAAATGGACAATTTTGGCGGACAGTTACAGATAGTGTTATTAATAATTTTCGCCGTGGTTGCTGCGGTGTTAGTACCCTTTGCAATATGGTTAGTGTTTATGATTGCGCGTGCCGAGAACGAGCAGGATAGGCGTAAAGCGAAAAAACGTATTGTACACGTTGTTGTGTCTATGGTGCTTGTGGGGGTGTTGTTTGGGATGTTAACCTTGTCAGGTTTGATGGATGGATTTACGCCAGGACAAGGTGGAAGGTGGATTACGATTACGACAAGGAATATTGGGTTGGGGCAGTTTACGCCAGTACGGTTTGATGGACCATTGAATATGGTTGTGACAAACATAACATCAGCGGATGTGTCAATTGCAAGAATGACAAGCACACCAAGCGACGATGGAATGGATTGGATGATATACGGTGAGTCTTTAGGGAGTGTGGTAATAACAGCAACAGTGTATACAAGTGATGGTGTAAGAAGAATAGTAACGCAAGAGGTTAGGGTTTTTGAAATTGGTGGTATGTCTCCGGGGCATCCAGGTGATCCGAATGATCCAACCAACCCGCCTGATCCTGGGGGTCCAAGCGCCCCACAAGGGAGGATCGTTACACTAAACGCAGGACATGGTGCACCAGATCCAGGTGCAGTCAATGGTAGTAGAACAGAGGCAGCAGATAATCTTAGGATGTCGCTTGCTGTGGGTGCAATTTTACAAAACCGTGGTGTTACAGTACGTCAAACACGTACAACAGATGTTAATGTGCCATGGGGAACGCGCACAGGAATGGCAGCTGGTTCGCACTTGTCTGTGTCTATTCATCGTGATGCGTTCGGTAATCCTTCGGCAAATGGTGTGACAACATTCCATAGAAATGGTGCAACCCAAAGAGAGCGTGAATTTACAACAGTTGTACACAATCATATTATGAATGTTTGGCGTGATCGTCCGGGTGGATCGGATCGCGGTGTCCGTCCGCACGGATATTTTTTCATTAATAATGCTAATACTGCGCCTGCTATTCTTTTGGAACTTGGATTTATTTCTAATAATCAAGACAACACATTTTTTGATGCAAATTTTAACCGACTTGCGGTTGCAATTGCGAATGGAATTATTCAGAATTTGAATGCAATGTGAAATTTATATCCATGCCCAGATTATGTAAAGGCTTAGGTCGTGTGTGATTGGTGTGCCTAGTTCAAAGTTTGGGGTGGTGCTGTCTGGATTGGTGGTCCAGCCGGCGAAGACTAGTTGCGGGCTGATAGATGTTTGTGGGATAAAGTCAAATAGCTCGCCGTGGTTGAGTTCTAGAACCTGGCAAGGGATGATATCGTTAAGCACGAATAATGAGACCGTATGTGTGGTTTGCGTTGTGGATGCGGCTGCGTTAATTCCTTGGAAAGCGATGAAACAAATTACAACGGGACAAATTAGTGCCAGCACAAGACTAGTCAGATGTCGACGACGCTCTAGTTTTATATAATCCCCATTGCGTATTGTAAAAGTTTTCATAATAATTATTGTTTAATATTATAGCGTCTTTATTCTTAAATGTCAATATTTGCTTTGATTTTTTTGTGTGTGTTGATATAATTGTGTATGGAAAATGAGAAAGAAAAAAAAGGTAATTTAGAAAAAGTTATCGCAGTTGTTGCAAAGCAACTTAATAAAAAGCCAGAAACAATAAAGGCAGAAAGTCGTGTTGTCGAAGATCTTGCTGCGGACAGTTTGGATGTCGTTGAGATGTTGATGAATTTGGAAGAAACATATGGCGTTGCAATACCGGATGAAGTTGCTATGAAATTGAAAACCGTGGGTCAGATTGCGGGTTATCTAGATGAAGTAGAGTCAAAGAGTAAGAAATAAATACCCAAAATACGGGATGTGATGAAAATTTTTTCAATTTTCGGATTTGATTTCTTCTGCAATTTCTTGCAGAATTTTTGTGTACATTTCAAAACCAATTTGGGCAATATGTCCGGATTGGTCCGCACCCAGCAAATCACCCGCACCGCGCAGTTGCAGGTCGCGCATTGCGATGTTGTAACCACCGCCGTGACTGGCAAAGTTTTGGATTGCAACTAGGCGTTCATGTGCGATTTGGGTAATTTCTTTGTTTGGGTGATATGTAAAATATGCGTAGGCTTGGACTTGGCTTCTGCCTACCCGTCCACGTAATTGGTGCATTTGTGCAACACCTAGATAATCGGCATCAATGACGATAAGTGTATTTGCGGTTGGGATGTCTATTCCGTTTTCTATGATAGTGCTGGCAACCAGGACGTCGATTTCTTTTGCGTACATTTTTAAAATGGTGCTTTCCAGTTGGTTTGTATTCATCTGGCCGTGAATGGTGGCGATGCGAAGACCTTGTGGTAATATGTTTCGCATTTTTTCGGCGAAAGTTTCGATATATTCAACGTTATTAAATAAAACAAGTGTCTGACCATCACGGGCTTTTTCGCGTGAAATAGCGTCTATTACCAGTTCATCACTGTATTCGGTAACGTATGTGATTATTGGACTACGGTTTTTAGGTGGCGTTGCGATATGGGATATGTCACGAATTCCAATTAGCGCCATATTTAGTGTGCGGGGAATAGGTGTGGCTGTTAACGTTAGTACATCCACGTTTGTTTTAATTTGTTTGATTTGTTCTTTGTGGGCGACACCGAAACGCTGTTCTTCGTCCAGGATTAATAGGGCAAGGTCTTTGAATGTGATATCGGTGGACAACAATCTATGCGTGCCGATGATCATATCAATTTCACCATGTTCCAGTTGTTCTAGGATTTTTGCAACTTCGCTTGCTGTTTTAAAACGGTTAAGGGTTTCAATTTTCACACCGAATTGTTCCAAACGGGCTTTGGCGGTGTTAGTATGTTGGATAGAGAGGATAGTGGTAGGACATAGAAGTGCGACCTGGTACCCCGCCATAATTGCACGAAAGGCGGCATGCAATGCGACCTCGGTTTTTCCGAATCCCACGTCACCGCATATTAAACGATCCATAACAGTGTTTTGCATGTCCTTGTCGATGTCGGCTATTGCGGACAATTGGTCGCGTGTATACACATGTGGGAAAGATTCATGGAAAACGCGCATTGTTTCAATGTCTGTTTCGTATTTGGTGGGGCGTGCACCTGCACGGCGTGCGTATAATTCATGCAGTTTGAAACCAAGTTCTCTTAATCTGTGCCGAACCCGTTGCTTTGCATTTGCAAAGTCTTTCCCCCCTATTCGGTTTAGTCGTGTGGGTTCGCCATGGTAATTGGACAAAACTTCGGTGCCTGTGGATGGTACATATACTAGGGCACCACCGTCATATTGCAGAACCAGATATTCTTTTTCCTCGTCTGCCAAGGTTAAATGTTTGGAGCCCAGATATCTTCCCAAACCATGAAATTCATGTACCACGACATCACCAACCTGTGGCATTATAAAATTTGCCCCATCTTTCTTTGGTAGGGGTGTTTCTGTGGCTTTTATTGGTGCGGCTACGGAATAGATAACAGTGCGTGCGTCTGGAAGTTCAAAAGACACACTTAAGGGTTTTCTGAAAACATTTATTTGTCCAATTGTGGGTTTAGCAAAGGAATTATGTGCAACAAAAGGTACGCCCTTGGACATCATATAGTTCTCGGCGGCTTTGGAGTTGCCTACGAAAACCATTGCGGTTTTTTTATGGGTATCGGTGTTCCGAACCAGATCAGGCACCAATGCAGAAATTGCATTGAAATAGTTGGTTGTAGGCAGGGTTTTCAGTTCTATGGTGTGATTTGATTTAAATAACTCGTGATTTTGGTTAAGTGTTTGGATTCCGATACAAAGATGATTAGAAAGTGATTTTATGGTGTCTTGTGTTGAGCAAAACATGTTTGCATGTTTTGTTTGCAAAAGACCCCCATCAATTAATGACGCAAGGCGTGAGGCATTAAGTTTCTCGGTTTCACGTAGAATATTATGAATTTCGTTCGCACGGTCAAATATGAAAAGACAATTGGTTTTTGTGAGAGAATTTGCAATATTTTCAAAATCACAAACAAAGGGATATAACCATTTGTTGTTTCCCAGATTTTCCAACTTGTCCAGACGTGTATTAATAGATGAGATTATGTTTTTTGTATTTTCATGGGTTGTGTTAACGGTTTCCAGTTTTTTTCGGATAAGTTCTGCCGAGATATTTCCAACTTGGGTTAAACGAGGTATGGAGATTTCGTTTAGTTTTGCAATTGTTGTAAGATTTTGCGGGTTTATTGAGCGGATATCTTCGACCGTGTCCCCAAAGAACATGATTCGTGTGGGTTTGTCTGTGGTATTACACCAAATGTCGATAACGTCGCCACGCACAGAAAAATCACGCGGTTGTGTAACGACTTGTACACGTTCATAGCCCGTATCTTCGATAAACTGGATTACATCCTTTTGTTTGATAGTTTGATTTATTTTAATTTTAAGAGGTATGCTTTCGACTGTGGGTACACATGATAACAGGGCAGATGCCACGATAATAATGGCATCTATTGTACCGTGTTTGAATTGGCTTATCGCGGAATATAAATGTTCGCTTATAGGATTCTTTGTTTCGGAATAAAGCGGCATGTCGGGTGCATGCATGATACATTTGTGTGAAATTTTTGCGTCCTTTAATATGGATTCGGCGTGCATTGCAGAATCAATGGAAGGTGTAACAAAAATGAAGGGCTGATCAAGTGCGGTTGCCAAAAGGGGCGATATAGATGAGTCGTTTAGAAATAATGTTATATTTTTGTCAATTTCTTTGAAAGATGCAACCGCGTTGCGCAGTTGTTTGGAATCTATTATTTTCGAGATATCTTTGATCATTTATTTCCCTCGGATATATTCTTTGTATTGTGTTTACCTTGAACGATTTCGAATCGCTCGCCATTCAACATGTCTTGGATGGCATCTACCGCTTGTTGCATAGCATTTGTAAGAATCTCTTTTTCGTCTGTTGGAATTTTGGAAAGGACGTAGTCGGCTTTTGTGCGGGGCTCTTTTTCTGGTTTGATACCCATCTTTATCTTTATATAGTTTGTGTCGTCTAGTAATAAATTAATGCTTTTGATACCATTATGTCCGGCAGACGAACCACCTTTTACAATACGAATCTTGCCTTTGTCGATAAAAAGATCGTCGTATACCACAATAATTCGGTCCGAAGGGATCCGTTGCTTGCGTGTTAGTGCAACCACGGCTTCTCCGCTGCGATTCATATATGTAAGGGGTTTCAAAAGTAGAATATTCCCATCCTTTTTGAAAAGACCAGTGGAGGCGGTCTGTGCCACCAGTTGATTACCCTTTTTTTTCCATTCAAATCCAAGGGCAGTTGCCAACATTTCCACGGCTTTAAAACCGATATTATGGTATGTTTCGAAATATTTGCCTTCTGGGTTGCCAAGACCGACTATGAGCCATTTTTTCATTTTAACAATATAACATAATCCTTGAATATCTAATAGGGTTTTTGACTTCATTTTTCTAAAAAATAGGTATTGTAAACTGGAAATTGATATTGTATAATGATGGCTATCACCCTTTGAAAAGGAGATATGAAAATATGGAAAATACAGTTTCACAAAATTCATTGTGCAGCGAAGGTAGTAGACTATTAAAGAATGTTAATACTTCTTTGGCGAAGGTTCCTGCAAAGAAAAAAAGCGAAATTACTACTGATGGGGTAGGGAGAGTACTTGCAAATCATTTAAAGAAATGCAAAGAATGTAAGAACGGCAAAGCGAAGTGAGTTTATCTTGTAAAATATATCCGACGCATCCGTCGATGTTTGGGATAATTCTTCACGCATCCGTTAAGTTGGTGTATGCATAACTTTCCAAAAGTATTGAAAGAATTAAGAGAAGAAAAGAATCTGACCCAGGCAGATTTGGCTAAGCACCTAGGTTATAAAAATGAAACAACCATTTCTAATTGGGAAATAGGAAAGCGGACGCCAGAATTAAACAACCTGATTGCGATTGCCAAGTTCTTTGATGTATCGCTGGATTACCTTGTGGGTATGGAAAAATAAAATTTAAATCGCGCTAGTTTTAGGGCGATTTTTTTTATATATGGGGGACAAATATGATTACGAACGAGGATGTTTCCAGGTTTTTATTAGAATATAATTGCCCCAAGATGCGGGGGTATTATTACCTGAAAAGTTGTATTGCGACGGCATGTATACAGCCAGCCAGTGTAAATCACCTGAACAAAATTTTATATGACCAGGTTGCATGTAAAAGTGACACAGACATATATAACGTGGAGAAATGTATTCGTGATTTAATTGGTGCGTGGTGGCAGGAAGGTGATTTGAAAGAGTTCTTTTCCAAAAAACCATCCAACAGGGAATGTATTATAACTTTGTCTGAATTTATCAAGGTGGGTAAACGACGTTCACGGATACAAAAAACTGTGTACGAGGTTCTATACAAATGATATAATGCCAATATGAAAATTGGTGTTGTTGGGTTACCAAATGTTGGTAAAAGTACGCTGTTCAATGCGTTAACGAAAAATCGTGCGGAGAGCGCGAATTATCCCTTTTGTACGATTGAACCAAATATTGGTATTGTGTCTGTTCCGGACGAACGCGTGGATTATCTTGCAAGTCATTATAAAGCCAAGAGTATCGTGCATGCAACCATTGAATTTGTGGATATAGCAGGGTTGGTGAAGGGTGCTAGTTCGGGCGAGGGATTGGGGAACAAATTCCTGTCCCATATACGCGAGGTGGATGCAATTTTGCACGTTGTGCGTGCATTTGATAATTCAAACATTATCCATGTTGAGGGTGGGGTGGATCCTATTCGCGATATTAATACAATTAATTTGGAATTGATCTTGGCGGATTTGGAAACGGTTTCAAAACGATATGAAAGAACGTGGAAGCAATCCAAGCAAGGTACGTTTAAAGAATATCTAGAAGAATTGGATTTGCTTAAAAAAATCCAAGCCGTATTGGAAGACGAAAAGATGGCAAATTCAATTGCGTTTACCGAAAAAGAAAGAGTGATTGTTAAGACATTTTGTTTATTAACGACAAAGCCAGTTATTTATTGCGTAAATTTGAATGAGGCGGAGGAACTGGAGCAAAACAAGCATTGCAAAAATATAAAAGAACTTGCAACCACGCAAGGGAATAGTGTTATTGGTATAAGTGCAAAAATCGAGGAGGAGATAGGTCAGATAGATGATGGTGGCGAACGTGACGAAATTATGCAAATGTATAACCTGTCAACCAGTGGTTTGGATAGATTAATTGTTGCGGCGTATAAACTGTTGGGCTTGATTAGTTTCTTAACAGCGGGCGAGCAAGAGGTTCGTGCCTGGACAATTCAAAATGGTACACGTGCACCCCAGGCGGCAGGACGAATTCATACCGATTTCGAACGCGGATTTATCAGGGCGGAGGTTTTTTCGTTCGATGATTTCAAAACACAGGGAAACATAGATGGGGTGCGAAAAGCAGGGAAGTTAAGAAGCGAGGGCAAGGATTACATTGTAAAGGATGGGGATGTTGTGTTGTTTAGATTTAATGTGTGAAATATTTACTTGATATTTACTTTTTCTTTTTTGCATGGCAAAAAAGAACCAAAAAAGCATTGGGGGTTGCGATTCCCCCCAAACCCCCACAAACGCTTTATTGTAAAGATACGGGTTTAGGGGGGTTGTTCCATTTTGTGGGATAATTCCTGAGTCATACTGCGTGGACATTAATGAAAAGTATAATTATGCGCGTTGCGCGCGGGTCATAAAAATGCGAACTTTGTTCACGTTCTTTGCTTTTTGCGTGCTTCCATGAATTTTTGAATATCATTTTGGTCGTTACTTCCCATTTGAACCTCCTGATTATTCGGATACTTTATCACATTTAATATTGAAAATCAATTGGTGTGAATTGAAACACCCTTTTTTATGTGGGTGAATAGAATAATTCATATACATATAAAAAGGAGAATATAATAAATGGCCAGAATTTATCTTGCCCCGTCTTTGCAGCCGTGGAATCAATCTGTGTTGGGGGTGTCCGAGCAATTTTTGATGAATTTGATTGCGGATGCATGTGAACCGTTGCTTAGGTTGAATGGAATTTCATTTCAACGTAATCGGATTGGAATGACACTGTCCCAGTACATAGCCGAAGCCAATGCAGGCGCGTTTGACATCTATGTTGCGATTCATTCAAACGCGGCACCAGTTGCAGGCACAGCACGGGGTAGTAGGCATTATTTCTTTGCAACCAGTACCGAGGGGCAGAGATTGGCAGAGAACATGGTTACCGAGTTTAAGAAGATTTATCATGATCCAAGCCGGGTTGTAACCGTACCGAACACGACGCTGTTAGAGTTAAGAGCCACCAAAATGCCAGCAGTTTCTGTAGAAACTGCATTTCACGATAACCCAATTGATGCGGAATGGATTCGCGATAATATCCAAAACATTGCACAGGCAATTGTACGGGGTATTGTTACATATTTTGGGCGTCATTATATCGAGCCATGTACACATGGAACAACCAGTGCAATGATGCATAAATGCACACGATTCAGATGGGCACGTGTATGTACGGGAGGGGCCGGATTAAATATCCGTAATGGTCCGGATGGTGATGTTATTTTTTCTGTGCCTGATCGTACACAGTTGATTATAATTGGTCCAACCAGAAATGGATGGGTACCGGTTAGATTTAACATGCGTGAAGGTTTTGCAAGTGCCCAGTTCATTTGTATCTGTAACGAGGACGATGCAATAAGACCCGAACCACCTATTGGTATAATTCCGCCAATTGTTACACCAGTGCCGCCTATTGCACCAATTCCACCAGTAATGCCCCCGATCGGTACGTTCCCGCCAATTACCCCGCCTATTGGTATAATTCCTCCGTTGCCACCTGTACCACCTCCACCGCTGTATGTTTGTGGACCGACACCAACAATGGCATGTATGGGTGTTGTGCGAACCCAAAGCGGAAATTTGAACATGCGTAATATGCCATCTATGAATGGGGTGATTATTGACAAGATCCCGAATGGGTCAAGAATACTGTTGCTAGGCGAGGAAGGGAATTGGTGGTATGTGTTCTTTAACCACAAGTTTGGTTGGGTAAGTAAGGACTTTGTTGAACAGGAAAGACGTGTCTAATTTATTTTTGCATAATTGAATATTATTTCGAATAGTGCACAAGATATATACAGCTCCGCGGAACGGCACCCAGATCTTGGGTTTGCCTTCCGCGGAGTTTTTGTTTGGGTACTAAATTGGACGCATGTTATAATAATGTGATGGATGAGCAGATAAAAGACCTTAGACTACCTTATAAAAAACATGTGATACTTTTTTGTATATTGGCTTTTGTGGTATGGCCGATAATTTCAATTTTTGTCATATTGTTTGAGCAAAGCAACTCATTGGCAACCAATGTTGCGGTGACAGTTTCACTCCAACTTGTGTTTTCAATGATTGGATTATTTTTCACATTGTTCCAAGTGAATTGGAAAGTTGAAATTTTTTCTAGCGAGTTTATTTACACAAATCTATTCAGGAAGAAAGGAAAATATAATTTTGCAGAAATTAAAGTTAAAATGCGTAATGGAAGTTATAGAATATACAAAGGCGATAAAAGAGTATTATTGATTTCTTTTCTTGTAGAAAATCATGAATTGTTTAGTAATGCTGTTAAAGAATATAGCAAAAAAGCAAAAAACTAATTGACTATTTATTTTAGCATATACGAATAAAATGTTACAAAATGCACATCATAAAGTAGACACCGCAAGCCGCACGGGAATCTTCCCCTCTACGGTTTGCGGTGTTTTTTGAAGTTGACTGGAGATATGTGTTTTACATTTGTGGATATGTGATACACTAGTTTATGAATTTCTGGGATTACGCGATTTGGAGTGCGCTGGTTCAATTTGGTGCAATCTGTATGTTTATAATTTTCGCAAATATCCTGCGCAGAAAGATTCCTTTTTTACGGCGTAGTTTGTTGCCAACCGCAGTTATTGCGGGATTTATGGCGTTAATATTTCGTTCGATAGGTTGGCTGGATTTTATTAGTATAGGGTTCTTGGATGGTATAACGTTCCATGCTCTTGCGCTTGGATTTATTGCTTTGTCCCTTAAGCGAAGGTATACGGAAAAGAATGACCAGTTGCATAAAAAAAATAGAATGAGTGAGGGATTGAATTCTGGCGCCACAATTGTTGGAACGTATCTTGTTCAAGGTATTGTTGGATTGACGGTTACTATTTTGTTCGCATGGACAATTTTGAGCTGGTTATTTCCGGGGAGTGGTCTGTTGCTTGCAATCGCATTTGGCCAAGGTCCGGGTCAGGCCAATAACTTTGGTCGTATATACGAGGAATTGGGTTTTAGCGGTGGACAGTCATTTGCATTGTCTTTGGCATCTATTGGGTTCTTGGTAGGTTCTATTGTTACTGTCATTTACATAAATATTCTAAGGAAAAAGGGTAAAATTTCGGTAGAAGAAATACAAAAGAGATCCAAAGAAAGTATGGATGATGAACATGCGGACGAAATGCCATTATCCGAGCCGGTAGACAGAATGACAATGAATATTGCCGTTATTATGTTTATCTTTATGATTTCGGCGGGGTTTTTGTTTGGTTTTGACAGATTATTTATCGCCAGTGGACTATTCGGGGATTTCGGGGTAGAAACCTTGCGCCCGATGATGTTTGGGTTTAACTTTATATTTGCGATGTTATTTGCCTTTGGTTATAAGAGAATTTTTGTTGCATTAAGGAAACGTAATATTATTAAGTATGAATATACCAGTAATCTTTTGCTTGGGCGTATTGGTGGTTCGTTGTTTGACTTTATGATTATTGCGGGTATTTTATTAATTGACATTAATGTGGTGGGTCAGTTAATTGTCCCAATTATTATATTGATGATTGTTGGGTCTGTTGCGACATTCATATATTTAAAAATAGTTACAAAGTACAACTTTCACGGATATCAAAACGAGCAGTTCGTAGGGTTCTTTGCACATTTGACAGGGCAGATAAGTACAGGTATTGCAATGATCCGTGTGGTGGATCCGAATTTCAAAACGCGGGCGAGTGATAACCTTGTACTTGGTTCGGGGTTTGCGATTTTGCTTGGCTTTCCTATGATGTTTATGATGGGTTTGGCACCAAGTCATCCATTGTTGACACTGGGTATTTTGGTGTTGTTGTTTATTGGGATAAATCTTATATTGTTCAGAAGTATAATATTCAAGCGAAAAAAGAGGAAAGACGAGAAAAATATTTCAATCGCGAACGAGGTTGAAGAATTGCCTGTGGTAGATAATTAAGTTTTACTGTGCCGTGAATCCAATTTTACGTAGCATCTTAGTAACCAACTTTGGATCTATTCCTATTACGTTGTTTTTGTGGGTGGGTTTTATTATGACGTATGGGCCAATTGCTCCGCTGGTTCGATAACCTGCGCAGTTTAGGGTATGATCTTCGTTGCAAATAGTTTGGATAATTTCCTCGGGCAGGTTTTTGATTTTGACCTTGGATTTTTTAACTTTTGTCAGGATTTTTCCGTTGTAATAAACCGCATAACCTACGTAAGCGTAATTTGTTTTGCCGCTTAGAAACTCGTGCTGTTCGCGGCATTTTTCTTTTGTAAGGGGTTTTTCTAAAATGCGTCCGTGACAGAAAGCACTGGAATCAACTGTTATGACTGCTCCATTCTTTATTTTGCCTATGAATGGTTGTAATTTTGCAAGAGCCATTTGTTTCGCGTATTGCGTCTCTTGTCGGCTGTTAACATTTTCGTGGGGGTGGTCGTGGTTAATTTCAGTATCATCGACGGTACTTATGATTTTAGTAATTTTGTAACCAGCTTGTTCCATGATCTGGCCACGGTAACGAGAGGCGCTGGCAAGAATTAATGTTGGCTCTGGGAATTTAATTATTTCGCCGTTATTGAAACGTTCTTGTAAATTCATTGTTTCCCAGTTTAACATCTTTAATTTAAATTGTCATACTATAGAAATTATGTTATACCAAATAAATAAAAGGGGGCAACTATGACCGGGGATGTTGAACAGGATGCAATTATAAAATTTTTTACCGAGATGGGACATGACAGACCATTTATTTCCATGGGCAGAATTAGCCGAATCGGGAGTATGAACGTGTTGTGGAGTACAAATCGGATTTCACGGATTGGAAACTTTCGCGTGGATTATTCCATGAATCGTATAAGCAGAATTGGTAATTGGCGCGTGAATTGGAGTGGAAACAGGATTACAAGCATCTCTGTGGGGGATGTTCGTGTTTGAAAACAATATGCACATTTTGTTTTCTATTATGATATATTAAGGTTAGTTTAAAATGGGAAAAGGCTACATAAATAATCAAATGAAAAACCTCGAGGTCGTCAAAAAGGTGGCGATAGTTTCTTTGTCTGCAAATATTGCGTTAACCATTCTAAAGGCGCTGTTTGCACTTTTGTATATGAACTTTGCAATGTTGTCAGATGCTGCGCATTCGTTTGTGGATTCATTGGCGACGGCGATGGTTGTTGTTGCGGCATTTGTATCCAAACCAGACAGAGACAGACAACATAATTATGGTCGTGAAAAGCGCGAATCTTTGATTGTTTTATTCTTGTCTGTTTTCATGTTTGCCACAGCCGTTTTATTGGTTGTTCAAGGTATCCGTGGTCTTTTCAATGTCCAGTATTCGTCGTTAAGTTTGGGGTTGATTATTGTTGCCGTTGTATCTATTTTAGCGAAAGAGGCGCTGTATCAATATACAAACAGATATGCAAAGAAAACAGGTTCGGCGGTGCTGCGTGCGGACGCGTGGGGTCACAGAACAGATGGTCTGTCTTCGATTGCCGTATTGATTGGATTTGTTGCAAGTATCTTTACTAGAAATGATGTTGTGGAAAGTATTGCGGTCATAGTTGTTGCATTATTTATTTTGAATGTCGGTTATAAAATTCTAAGAAGGTCGATAAGACAGTTGGATGACAGTGCAGCAAGTGAAGACCAAGTTCAAAAGATTGTAAGTACGGTTTTTGCTGTGGACGGGGTGAAAGACATAGATAAAATACATACACGCGTTTTTGGAAATGCAATATATGCGGATTTAGAAATCAGTGTGGATCCGGATTTGACAGTGGCGGAATCGCATGAGATTGTGCAAGAAGTGCACGACGAAATGGAGGCAATCGAAGAATTTGCGATAAAACACACCACCGTGGAAATTAATCCTTATGAAGGAAAAAGTAAAGATGGAAAATAAAGCCAAGGGTGCTTTGGGCGAGGCAATTGCGATTACACATCTTAGAAACAATGGATACAAAATTTTAGAAACAAATTACCGATGTAAATTGGGTGAAATTGATATAATTGCCGGGAAAGGTGAAACGTATCACTTTGTTGAGGTGAAGTACAGAATAACCAATAAATACGGAACAGGCAGAGAAGCGGTGCATTATCACAAACAACAAACAATACACAAAGTGGCGCAGACCTATTTGATCAATAAAGGGTTATATGCAAAAGTTCATATGAGTTTTGATGTGATTGAAATAAGTGGGCATGTTCCAAATCATACGTTAGAGCATTTGATTGCATGTTTTTAAATTAAGTACGGGAATTATCCTTCTTCTTTCTCTGCAACTTCTTTTGTTGCGTGGACTGTACCCCATGGGTGGTGTGGTGGTGCGTAAATTGTGTATAGTTTTAGCGGTGTGCGTCCTGTGTTCACAACATTGTGCCATGTACCCGCCGGAACGAAAATTGCCCAGTCTTTGAAAACATGTTGTTGGTAATAAAGATTGTTACGTGCGTTACCCATCTGGACGATGCCCTGACCCTCTTCGATCCTTAGAAATTGGTCGGTGTCTGGATGAACCTCTAGTCCTATGTCGTCGTGTGGGTTGATGCTCATCAGTGTGGATTGCAAATATTTTCCCGTCCAAAGGGCGGTACGATATGTATCATTATGTGTTGTAGCCTGGTCAATGTTGGTGGCGTATGGGCGTGGACCTTGGTCAGAAATTGGTGGGTTTGGTTGGTTGTGCATGTTAAAAACTCCTTTTATGATTCTGTATGTTTAAACTTATGAAATCAAGATTATATGTGTGAGTCGTCGTAAAAGGTCGGAATTAGTCGGCTGTTTTTGATTGTGTATCATAGTCAAAGTTTGTTAACTTTCATTTATGTTTGAATCGACAAATTTTTTAAGTAATCAACAAAAACTTACAGAATTCGTGGAATAGCAAAATGTTATACAGAATAAATGGGGGTGCAATTTGACAAGAATTTTAATTGCAGAAAGCAATTTCGAGGAAAAGTTGAAACTAGAGGCTATGTTTAAGGACGATGCCAGGTTCGAGGTTGTCGCTGCAACAGATGATGGTGAAGATGCATTGGAAAAGTTAAAGGAAACAAAACCCTGTGTTGTGGTTTGTAACTTTGCCATGAAAAAGATGTGTGGTATTTCATTTTGTGAATTTGTAAAGGAAAACGCACCCGAGATTAGCGTTATAATGTTTTCCAGTGCCTTTTCTGATAAAGCGATAAAACGTATGGTGGACGTTGGTGTGGATCACTATATGATTAAACCGTTTGAAGCCAATTCTTTGAAAAAGCAGATTTTATTTTTAAAGGGTGAGGTCGAGCCCAAAACAAAAGCAGCCAAAGTTATGAAAGAATTCCCGCCAATTTCCAATAAAAAATTGGATGATAAACTATCCAAGTTGTTTATTGAAATCGGTATCCCCGCACATATCAAGGGATACTCATACCTGCGCGAGGGTGTAAAATTAATTGTAAGTGATAATTCCATGATTAACGCAATTACAAAGCAACTTTATCCAACGATTGCAAGGATTTTTAACACAACCAGTAGCAAAGTGGAGCGTGCAATACGTCATGCAATCGAAGTGGGTTGGAATCGCGGCAGATTGCACAAGATTAACGAGATTTTTAATGTATCGGCGTTTTCCCAAAATGACAAACCAACTAATGGAGAGTTCATTGGCTTTATCGCGGACAAGTTATTGTTAGAGGGATATGGGGATGCAAGTTAAAGTATATTCCATAATTTACGTGATAGTATAATAACGGATGAGAATTATTGATCGTGCATTTTTTAAACGCAATGTAGTTATATTGGCGCAAGAATTGCTTGGCAAGGTTTTGTGTAGGAAACTGGCGGACGGGCAAGTCTTGCGTATACGGATAACAGAAACAGAGGCGTATGGTGGGGCGGATGATTCTGCCTCGCATGCTTCGCATGGGATGACAAAACGTAATGCACCGATGTTTGGGCGTGGTGGTACGATTTACGTCTATCTTTGTTATGGTATTCATGAAATTTTAAATATCATAAGTGGGGAAGTGGGTGATCCTCAGGGAGTTATGATTCGTGGGGTAGATAATTTGTTTGGGCCAGGAAAGGTGACAAAAGCGCTTTGTGTAACGCGAGAACTTTGTAATCATGACATAACAAACTCGCAAGATATTTGGCTAGAGGATGATGGATTTAAATTAAATGGAGTGCAAGAATTAAAGCGTGTTGGGATAGGCTATGCGTCAACGGAAGATCAAGATAGATTATGGCGGTTTCGGATAATTTTTTAGGTTTGTAATGTTTTTATTTGGGCAATAACTTCTTTATTAAAAAGGGGGAGTTTATGATTGCGATTAAAAACTTGCAAAATTTAAGCGAGTTACTGGTTCAGGAGGAATTGTTGCAGGCAATTGCCACACATTATACCGACATGGTAAAGGATAAGGAGATTACAGCATTGTTAAAGGACATAATCAAAACCAGCCAGAAAAATCATGCGGATGTTTTAGAATATTTGAAGAGTCATGTTGGGATAAAAGCGTAAGGGAAGGGGGAATTTAAAATATGAAAGCATTAAATGATAAACTTATGTTGACGGATATATTGGCGCATTTGCGCGATTTAATGAAGCAAAGCGGAATGGCAATAACACATTCCAATTGCCCGAATATGCGTGCCTTGGTAACAAAAACCAGTGGCAGAACGACAGAACATCAGTTCCAGGTCTTTTTGTATATGAACGGACATGGAATGTATCCAATTCAAAATGTGGGGGATACGGAATTGAAAGCGATTATTCAGACACATTCTAAGTGACTTGGGGTATTTCGTTATTGTATTTTGTCCACTATTGCGGTTTGCGTGAAATTTTCATTTGATTTATTATATTTTATGCTTGTTGTTCTGTGTTGGCGTGATATGATTATGCAATGGAAAAAGTGTACATCGTCACGGGTGGGACGGGATTCGTTGGAAATAATCTTGTGAAAGAATTGGAGTCCCGCGGTGAAAATGTGGTTGTGTTGGCGCAATCAAGGGAGAAAGCAGAAAAGGCGCTGGTAGGCTCTGGTGCAAAGATTATATTTGGCAGTATCATGAACGTCTCTGATTTAGAGGCGTTGTTTGAAATTCATAGTTCGGCGCAATATATATTTATTCACACGGCGTCCGTTGTGTATCTTGGACGAAATAAGCAGAGATTGGCAAATATGTATGAAACAAATATTCAAGGAACCCAGAACGTTGTTGATGTGTGTATACGCCATGGGGCACGCTTGGTATATGTCAGTTCGGTTCATGCAATCCCAGAAACACCGAAACGCGGTGTAATTGTCGAGGTCAACAATTTCAATCCGAAAAAGGTTGTGGGGAATTATGCCAAGTCTAAAGCGGAGGCTAGTCAAATGGTGCTGGATGCTGTGCGCGAGCGTGAGTTGGATGCAGTGTTAGTGCATCCGAGTGGAATTGTGGGTCCAAATGATTACAGCGACACACATCTTACCCAAATGGTAGAGGATTATCAAAATGGAAGGATTCCAGCCAGTGTTAAAGGCGGGTATGATTTTGTGGACGTGCGTGATGTTATGCAAGGAACTTTGGCAGTGGCAGAGCGTGGTGTGCGAGGTGAGGGATATCTGTTGACAGGTGAATATAGTACCGTTCGGAATATGTTGGATACATTGTGTGAACTGGGTGCGGGGAGGCGGGTTCGTATGCGAATGCCGTTATGGGTTGCAAAGGTTGGGCTGCCGTTTTTAACGATGTATTTCAAGGTGAGAAAACGCAGGCCGTTGTATAGTCGATATTCGTTATACACGTTGGGTAGTAATAGTAACTTTTCCAATGCAAAGGCAAAAGAACAACTGGGATATACGACGAGACCGTTGAAAGAAAGTTTACAAGACATGGTGAGAGGAACAAATGAATAAGATATTTTGTTATACAGGAACGGGGAATAGTTATGCGGCGAGCAAGCAACTGGCGCTCGAAATTAATGCCGAGGTTGTGCATATAACGCAGGAATTGGTGGAAAGTCGATTAGAGGTTGTATGTGATGTTTGTGTAATTGTTTTTCCGGTGTATGCGTATGGAATGCCAAAAACTGTTAAAAGATTTATTAAAGCGACAAGATTTAGCGTGGAATATTTTGCGGTTTTGGTGACCCAAGGGTCGATGCATGGCGGGGCGTTAGCGGAAGCGATACGGTTGCTTAGACGACGAAAACAAAGGGTTGCATATACAGATGGAATAAAGTCGGTAGAAAACTTTGTACATATGTTTAAGTTGCCACAAGAAGAGCAAATTAAAATAATTTGTGAAACACAAAGACAGAAAGTGGCACAAGTAACGCAGGACGTAAAAGATAGAAAGCGTAACAGAAGAATATTGTTCAGACCAGGTTCCAGTTTCGTTAGTTGGGTATTTAGGTGTGCCACGAAAATTTTTGCAAAGCGATACAAATTAACCCAGGACTGTACGGGTTGTGAAATTTGTTATCGTGTTTGTCCTCCACGTGCAATACAAATGGTTAGGGTCGAGGGCGAGGGTGATGATATACTGAGGCGACCGTGCGTGATTCCTAAGCGATGTGATTTTTGTCAGGCGTGTATGCAACTGTGTCCACATAAGGCGATTTGGTTTGGTAAGGTAACACCATCGTCGCGTAGATATTGTCACGAAGATGTGAAAATAAAGGAACTGCTAAAGAGACCTAGCGTCGAACAATAAAAGGAAATTATGTTTAATTTTGATGTGCCACTTTGGCAATGGATTGTAAGTCAAATTTTGGCATCAATTGCACTGATTTCCATTATATATGCATTTCAATCAAAAACAAAGGCACGTACCATGTTCTTTGTTGCGGTGTTTAATTTTTTGATGACGTTTTCTGTGATGCTGCTCTCAAATTGGGTCTTGGTTGGTATTTATTCTGTTGCGGTATTTCGTGATTTGGTATTTTTGTGGCGTGAAAAGAAATATCCAAAAAACACGGCACTTTCATATGTGACGCTGGTTGTATTTCTTGGGGCATCCAGCATTATTGGATTCTTTACATGGGATTGGTGGTTTGATACCTTTATTATAGTTCTTGGGTTATTTGTTATTTTTGGGTCATGGGCGAAGGGTGTACATTTAATAAGAATCAGCCGTTTTGTGTTTTGCATTATTACAATTATTAATCATATAATTTTCTTGAATATAATTGGTGTAGGGATAGAGGTTTTTGTAATTGTATCAATAACGGTGTTTTATATACGATTTATCAAGAAGAAAGCCAAAAACAATCTAAATGACGAGTTGCAGCACAGCAATCAAGATGAGCAGCAATCCACCAATGAAACCTATGTTGAATCTTGATTTGTTTGCAACGGTTTTTCCGATAATTTGCCCAAACTTGAAAAGAACTATGTCAGTTACAAGGGAAATCGAAATTATAGCAATGATAAAGTAAATATTAATCGTTTCCAATGCAATTGCAAACGCAATACCTGTACCATCAATGGCAAGAATCAGAGCCAGCAAAACTGCTTCTTTGATGGAAATTTGTTTTGATTGGAATTCTTTGTTTCTGTTTGCAAACCAGGATGCCAGTTTGAATAATCCGATCAGCATAAAAAGGGTGAAACTGGCCCACATGGTTATATTTGGATTCAAGAATGAACGTGTATAGTATCCAAATATCAGGGCCCCGCCTATTAGAATACTGCCTATCGTGGAGATGATTAACAGATGTAAAAGTGGAACACTTTTTTTCTGTGCCCCATATGCGAGTCCAATGCCGAAAACATCAAAAGAAACTACGATAATTAAAATGAAGGCTGACAAAAAGATGTCCAGTAGTGACATTTATGTAGAACCTCCTTCATTTGAATTTAATTTTTGTAAATTATCTGAATCTGTCTGGAAATTGGGCAATTGTGCTTTGTGCGAAATAGTCCGCCATTTTTTGAGCCTCGGCTTGGATTTGGTCGAATACTTGGATGCTTTGGTCGTAATCGCCTTTCAAATAACTGGAAACCTCTAACAACGTTAGCCTTAGGTGCTCGTACATCATTTCTTTTACGGTTTCGTAACGCATGTGCGGATTGACACTGGAAAGTGTTTTTGCGATATCATCTGCGTTTGCGTACCATTGTTTTGTTAATTCCTCGACACGTGCCATATCGCCGGATTTTGCGGCGGTCATTATGTCTCCACCTAGTTTAAGGTGTTGGGTGAATAGTTCTTCGATTCTTTTAACCGTTCTGTCTCCGTAAAAATCAGAAAAAAGATTGCCCATTTCGATTGGGTTTTTCAATAGTTTATTGACACTGGACTGTGTGCTTGGTAATCCGTTTAGGATTGCGATCATGACTTCGCGTGTCCACCATACGTGGCGTGACCACACATTACGCCAATCACCCATTAATTCTGCTTGTCTTATGTAACCCGCCATTCGTTGGCGTATAAGATTAGATATCATTAAAATTCCCCCTTCTTCCTTATACGAAAAGAGGGGGGAATATGTGATTTTTAAGTGTACATCCGCAACTGCGACCTATCACCTCGGAGCCCATAGAAAACAAGGGGTCTCCTTGGCACGGTCTAAGGTTGCGGATGTACACTTAAAAATCACATCGCAAGTGGTGAGGTGCCTGTGGTGATACAAGCGAAGATTCTTGGTTTGATTTTAAATCTGTGGTTGCGTATTTACGATTGTTGCGAATTTCTTGGCGTCAAGGCTGGCGCCGCCGACAAGGACGCCATCTACGTTGGGGATGGACATGATTTCTTGGGCGTTTTGGTCGGTGACGCTGCCACCGTATAGAACGGAAATTCTGTCTCCTGACCCGCCTTTTTCTGCGTTGCCAAAATGAAACTGCAATCTATCACGGATAAATTGATGGGTTTCGCTGATTTGCTCTAATGTTGCGACTTTGCCGGTTCCGATTGCCCATACTGGTTCATAGGCGACAATTGGTGTAATTGTTTCACTGGAAAAGGAATTGAAAGCGATGCTTAGTTGTTTTGTTAAAACCTCGTTGGTTTGTCCAGATTCACGTTCTTCAAGGGTTTCACCTATGCACACAACAGGGATTAATTCATGTAAAAGACATTGTAAATTTTTTTTATTAACTGTTTCACATGTCTCACCGAATATTATGCGGCGTTCGCTGTGGCCGATTAATACGTATTTAACGCCTGCGTCTTTTAGTTGTGTGGCGGAGATTTCGCCTGTGAATGCGCCCTTTTCGGCTTGGTGCATGTTTTGGGCGCCAAGGTGGAATCCTTTGTCTTTGGTAAGGTGTAACAGGGTAAACGGCGGACAGATTATTACCGTATTAGAATTTTTATTTAATGATGCGAATTCGGTAAAGAATTCTTTTGCCGAGTCACCGGTTTTGTTCATTTTCCAATTTGCGATTATTATTTTCATAAATCAATTATAGCATTGACTATTTACAAATCATACAAAAATATGGTAAATTATCTCATGTTAAAGAGAGTAGAATGTAGCAAAGTACGTCGAGATGACGTGTTAGATCAAAGAAATTCGATTTTCAGAAGTTATGCAGCGGATGCGATGTATCCAGCGTTATCACGTGCTGTTGCGCGGCCTGTTGGGTTTTCTCATGATATGTCTTGGATGGAAAGTCCAACCGACGACGTTGAATTAACTTACAAAAAATGTATGGTATGTCCGTCATTTTTGGGCAAGCATTTTAATATTGGAAATAAAGCAAAGTGTGAGATTTTAAATAGTAAGAAACAACCAGAAGTGGAAGTCGAAGCCAGCCCAGAGTAACGTTTAACGTTCTATGAATGTTGCGCAGCCTGCGTCGTCTTCGTCGTCTATTACAGTGATTCCATTGGCGTAACATTTGCTTTGGCGATTAAATAAACAATGCTTTGCACGGCAGGAAAGCGGAACGTTGCGTGTATTTTTTGCAACCAGTTCTTCGGATATTTCGAACAGGTTTCCGTTTTTGATAATTAAACTCTTTTTCAGTTCGTCGGGACTGTATGTTTCACAATCTGCGTAACCGCCTACCATTATGGATTCTGCGCTGCAACTGGCACCTGTGTTGTATGCACAGTCTGTTTTTTTGCATCTAATTTCCATTACGAACTCCTTGTTTAGTTATTTGCCTTATATGCGTATTTATTGTATTATTGAACAAGGAGGTTTAACTTATGCAAGTATATTTATTAAAAGACGTGCCTGGTAAAGGTAAGGCGGGCGAAGTTATCAATGTGAATGATGGGTATGGAAAGAATTATCTTGTAAAAAATAAATTGGGGATTGTGGCGGATGATGCGGTAATTGCAAAGGTAAAAGCCAAGGCGCAAAGTGACGCATTTCACACCGAACAAGACAAAGCAAGAATTCGTGATATTATTAAAAAACTGGAAGACGTTGTTGTAGTGTTAACTGTGAAAGTGGGAGAAGGGGGAAAGATGTTTGGGTCGGTAACATCGACCGAGATTGCACGGGGGCTTGTCGAAAAAGGGTTTGAAATTGAGAAACGTGATATTGTCATGCCAGAGGCAATAAAGATGGTTGGGGAATATAAAATAAAAGTAAAGTTTAATTATGGTTTGGAAGGTAACTTTAAATTGAAGGTAGAGGGATAAATAGATTACTAATGTGGGGGTTGAGATGCAGACAATGACCGTAGAAAAAAAACTTGAGGAATTGAACGAGGATTCGTTATTTATTCTTGTGTTAATTCCAAAACTTGTTGGATTTTCGTGCGCAAATCCGTACGAGAAAGAAATATGTGGGCGCAGCATGGAAACATGGCTGGATAATACTTTGTTTGGGTACAGATATCGCAAAGTGGATGTGCGTGAAAACGATGACATAGTTTCTTTGGTTAAGAAATATTCTGGCGAGTATCAATACACAATGGTTGTTTATGCGGATATGCCGCTGCTTACAAAAGAAACAATTGAACAAGCATATGGTATGGTATCTGCATTTGGGCACAAAGCGGTACGTATGCCGCGTGGATGGATCTTTGACACGGAATATGTTCGTGGTGGCGGCAAGATTGAAATTGTAGAGTTGCCAGAATTGGATGAGGATGATTTTGTCGCGGTTTATAATTATTCACAACTTGCGCGGGCAATAAAAATTACACGTGCACGAATTAATACCTTGCATGCGGAAAATGGTGTATTAATCAATGACCCCGATACGGTTCATATCGATGCAGATGTTCAGATTGAACGTGATGTAATTATCGAGGACAATGTACGTTTAGAAGGCCGCACAGTAATTAAACAAGGCACACGAATAGGTCGTGGATGTACAATAATTTCCAGCACAATTAATGCAAGTCAACTTCATGGTGCCAAGGTAGAAAGCGGCAGCGTAGTAGGTCCGTATGCGCATCTTAGGATTGGTACCCATATAGGAGAGAATTGCCGCATTGGAAATTTCGTAGAAATTAAGAATTCGACCATTGGAAATGGAACCAAGATTTCGCATCTTTCGTATGTGGGGGATGCAATTGTTGGACGGGATTGTAATATTGGTTGTGGTGTGGTGTTTTGTAACTATGACGGCGAGAAAAAGAATCAAACCATTGTGGGGGACGAGGTCTTTATTGGAAGTAACTCGAACCTTGTTGCTCCTATCATTGTGGAAAATAGGGCGTTCATTGCGGCAGGCAGTACAATTACCGCCAGTGTTCCGCCGAACGCACTTGCTATTGCAAGGGCAAGGCAGGAAAATAAACTTGGGTGGCGTGAGGGTGTTTCGACAGAGTCGGAAGCCAAAGCCGCACCAAAGACCGTAATAGCACCAGTTAAAACCGAAGAAGTGGCCGAGCAGGTTATTGTTGAGAAAATTAATGTGGTGAAAGAGGTTGTGGATCTGGACAAAATTATTGAAGCCAGTTATCATGCCGAGGTGGAAGAATCTGTGGCAGAAGAACCAGAGCCTGAGGTCGAATTTGGCAAGGTTGAAGTTAAAGAGAGTTTAATAATGCAAGAGGCCCGACGTGCAAGGGGGCAGACTATGGTGCCGATTGTGGAGGAAGATGACGAAGAGGAAGAGATTGAAGAAGAACTTGCTTTGGTTATAGAAGATAAAAAAGAAGAGATAGCCGAAGAGGAAATTCAAGAAGAAACAGAAGACGAAGAAATCGAGGAAGAAATTGAAGCGGATGAGGAAATAGAAGTTGAGATAGAAGAATCTGTTGTTGTAAAAATGCCGGAACCAGTTATCGAGAAGAGTCAGATTGTCGAAGAAGTAGAAGAAGATGATGAAATAGACGAGGAAGTTGAGGCAGAGATTGAAGAGATAGAGGAACAGGAAGAAGATGAGGAAGAAATCATCGTCGAAAAAATAGTAGAAGTTAAATACGAACGGAAATCTAAAATCAGAGAATCGGAGCCAGTGGCGCAGGAGTTGGAAGAGGAGTCTGTTTCTGTTGTAGAAGAAAAAATAAAAGAAGTTAAAGAAAAAGAGCAGATAGAAGAAAAGGTCGAAGAAAAAAAGCAAGAGGATTCCGAGGAAAAGACGGAAGAGGCAGAGGAAGAGTCTGAAGAAGAGGAATCAGAGGAAGATGAAGAACAAGATGGTGAAGATGACATATACGACGAAGAAGATGAATATGAAGAAGACGAGGAAGAAGAGAAGTTCAAACCATCTACCGATGGAAGTGGATATGACTGGGACAATCCTGATGAAGATTTAGAAGAATTTTATCAGGGGAGAGAGTAGTTTTTATTTGCCAAAATTCCGCCAATACAAAATTTTTCATACTTTAAAACCGAGAACTTTTGTAAATACAATGTCATTTATCTATGAGGTTTAAGAGGGCCCCTCATAGATAAATGACATTTTTGAATGATAAAAGTTCCGCACCGATAAAATATTCAAAATTATTATTGGCGGAATTTTAACAATATCATGGCTTTTTACCGAATTGAGTTAATTTTTCTTTTGACGATTTATTTTGTGGGCATCTGTTCCCACTGGTTAAATTCAAAACATAAAAGCCACGTACACGTCATCGCGAGCCCGAAGGGCGTGGCGATTCAGTGATGTTATTTAGTCTTGGATGTTCATTGCAATAACCAAGTATAAATAATTATACTGGATTGCTTCGCTTCGCTCGCAATGACGTGTTTGGAAGAGTTTCTGTTGAGTTACTTTGTATTTGTGTCTGCAATGGTATGTGTATTATTGATGATACTCATGCTTGCTATTCTCGCTGGGTCTCTCCGCTTCGCTTCGTTTTACCCGACTTTGGTCTGGATGACTAGGCTCTGTTTCTGGATACTTGTTGTTTAATACAGTTTGACAAGGTGTGTTTGGCGTGATTAAATACCTATGTATGAGATACAGGGTTTTGAAAAAGCAAAATAGCAGTGCATGGTGTATCGTGTGCGGGACAAAAAATGATTCCAGTTTCAAAGCACGTTTTTATGAATGTGAAAAAGAAGATGGTTCACAGGTTCTGTTAACGATTTTTTCACCAAAAGATATTCATCAAAGTTATCCGGGTCGAATGCATGGTGGGATGAGTGCGGCGATGCTGGACGAGTCTGTTGGGCGTGCGGTTTGTATTGAACGGCCAGGTACATGGGGTGTTACGTTTGATTTGGCGGTAAAGTATCGAAAGCCGGTTCCGTTGGACCAGGATCTTTATTGCGAGACCGTGACAACCAAAATAACCTCGCGCGGGTTCGAGGGCGAGGGCAAATTATTTACAAAAGATGGAACGGTATGCGTGACTGCAGTTGGAAAGTATTTGATTCTGGACCCAACAAAGATTAGTTCAGAGGGGATTAGTGAAGAAAACTGGTTCTATGTGGACGAGGATTTGCCAGAATTTATAGATATTTGTTGATTATTTTGTGGCTTGGGTGTAAAATGTTTCTTAGTTAAATTTTTGGAGGTTAAGATGACGGCAGGAGATTTCAGAGCAGGAAGTATCTTTAAGATGGAAGGTAACTTTTACCAGGTGGTGGATGCGCAGCGTATTCAACAACCGCGGATGGTTGCATTTGTGCGTGCGACGATTCGTAACATGGAAACAGGTGGAACACAAGAAAAGCGTTTTAATACAGGGGATCATTTTCCGGATGTAGATTTGACACGTAGAGATATGCAGTTTTTGTATAACGAGGAAAAGGTGTACCATTTTATGGATGCCGAGACATTTGAACAAATTGCGGTGGACGAGGCTATGGTTCGTGATGCGATACAATACAACACAGACGGTGTTTTGTTTTCCTTTACGTATGCAGATGGAAAGATAATAGGGGTAAGTGCTCCAACTTTCGTGGTTATGACAGTTGCGTCTGCACCGCCAAGTGTTGCGGGGGATACTGCACGTTCCGCGCTAAAGAATGCCGAGTTAGAAAGTGGAATCACAATAAAAGTTCCAATGTTTGTTAATACAGGTGACAAGGTTAAGGTAGATACAAGAACAGGAATATATGTAGAAAGGGCGTAATGAAATTAAAGACGATATTTACCGATTTAGATGAAACATTGTTGAATAGCGAAAAGATAATTTCAGACAGAACATTAAAGGCAATTAAAAAGGCGCAAGCACAAGGGTATGGAATTGTCCCTTGCACAGGTGCGCCTTTTAGTGTTCAATTTCCGCGGTGTGAGGTCGCGGGAGTTGATTATATAATTTCATCAAATGGGGCGTTTATTTATGATGTTAAGAGCGACAAGGTTGTGTATGAAAGTGTACTGGATACAAGTTTAGTTAAAAAATTTATTGAAATGGCAATGCCGTATTGTGATGATTTTTTGTTTCATCTAAGTAACAAAACACATATAAGGTTATCGAAAATAACAGGACCTTTATCTGATTTTTTGGGGGCGAATAAAATTACTCAGATTGAACCCCGTGGTTCGATAGAAGCAATGACAGAATTCAGTGAACCGTTACAAAAATTTGCAGACGAGAATGGTTTGCGGATTGCAAATAAATCTTTGATTTTGTCAGATAAGTCGGTTGTGTGGAAATTACCATATACGGGTTATGATATTGTGAATGGAACGGTATCCAAGGGGAGTGGTTTAAGGAGACTTTGTGAAATTTTAGGCATTGATATGGCGGATACAGTTGCGATTGGGGATGGAATGAATGATGTGTTGATGTTTAAAGAGGTTGGCTTCAAGGTTGCGATGGGAAATGCATTGGAACAGCTTAAAAAACTTGCGGACATTGTTGTTGCACATCACGATGATGATGGGGTTGCGGAGTATTTGGAGTCGATTATAAATTAACTATTCTTTCGTAAGTTTTGGTTTCGGGGTTGTGTTTGACGGTGGTTTTGTTTTTTGAAAGAAAGCGGCAGATGTTGTAAACGTCTATCCATATTTCGCCTGTGCCGTCTTCTTGGCTTGGGTCAAAGATTATTTGTATGCCGAAATGCAGGTGAGGTTTTGCACTGGACATATTTGTGTTTTCTTTGGTGGAATAGCCGGTTACGCCAAGATATCCGATAATGTCGCCTGCGTTAACACGGTCTCCCAATTTTAGGTGCTCGGGGTAGGGGTTGTCTTTTCGTAAGTGGGCGTAGTAATAATATCGGTGGGTGTCGTCGCTGCGGATACCTATGCGCCATCCGCCGAAACGGTTCCATCCAAGTTCGGTTATGGTGCCGCCTTCCATTGCGATGATTGGTGTACCGACGCCGCCGTATAAATCGTGTCCAAGGTGACGGCGCTTGTAACCATAGGTACGACTATTGCCAAAATCATTGTAGCCATTATGCCAAAAACCTTTTGCGATTGGGTGAAAGCCAATTACTTCGCCCGTATCCTTGTTGATAATGCCGTCTAGGATTGCGTGATAGGATTCAACATAGTATTTGTAATATTTGTTCTCGTAATATTTTTCGATGGAACTCTTGTCGTTCTTTTCCAATTCTTTAATCAATTTTGACAGATTTGTTGTGTCTGTTTTAATGTTGAAACTGTTCCCATTTTTTAATGCAATGTATGCAAGTAATTCGCATGTGCCGATATCATTGATTCCCAATTTAATAAGGTCACGGTGTGCTTTGTTGGTTTTTTGCAAAATTCCAAGCGACGCATTAAAATCAATCCACTTGATGAATTTTTTCTGGGTTTCTTCTTTTGGCTCTTCGGATTCTGTGTTTTGTATGTGTAATGCGGGCTCTTCCGAAAAATTGCTGTTCCGTTCTTTGTTTAAATCATAGTTCTGTGGCAGGAAAGCGGAGCAGAACATTGTAACGGATAGTAATGCGGTTATAGCAAAAAATCTTTTCACAACCTAGTTTGTGTAACAACATAAAAAAAATCCCCCTGCGGGGGATTTAATATTTATTTTTTTGGAGCGGGTTTGGAGGCCACAGGCTTTTTCACAGGTTTCTTTTTTGCTGCAGGCTTTTGTGCGGGTGCTTTCTTTTCTGTTGGCTCTTTTTTAATTACAGGCTTCTTTGCCGTAGGCTTTTTTATCGCAGGTGGTTTTGGTGCCTTTGCAAAGTTGAAGGATGCAATTAAAATCTCGTTAATGAATTCTTTTGTAAAAGATTCAGCGATAGGAAGTTGGTACCAGTCCTTGCCTTTTGGAAATGTTGATTTACCAAATTCTGGGCATTCTTTTGCAAGTCTTGCGGATGTTTCTTCTGGTAGTAAGGCAATTAAGATAATGCCAAGGTCGGTTCCGTACAGAAACGCAAATGTTTTTGATTTGTATTTCAAACTGGATGGTTGGCGTGGGCAGTCGAAGCGGTCAAGAATTTCTAGTGTTGGGTCGTTGACTTGGCGCATGTCGGCAAGGATGTCCATACGAGTTACGCCTTTTACTTGGGTTGGTTCAGTAGATGTGACCGCAACAGGTGTAACGATAGGTGTGGGTACAGGTTTATCTACGTAGACGATTTGATTGCCTTGTTCTGGTGCCTTTCGAAAGAACAGAAGATATACGAGGTATGCAATCCAGATACCTACGGTTACCCCTGCCATGATTGTTATGAAAATTAATAATTCTCTTTCCATAGATTAATAAACTCCTTTGTGTTATTTAAAATTTCTTTTTCTTACAATAAAAGTGACAACTGAGATTGCGCCGATGGCTTGTGCCACGAAAAACCATACAAGCAGTTCTGGAATGGTAATTACGTTATCAAATGTCATGCGAACACTTGTTGCACTTGCGGCAATCAAAACGACAACAAGAATTGCAAATAAAATACCGATTGTTCGTTTCATCTTTTGCCTCCTTGATTTACTATTTACCATATTTTTATCCAAAAGAAAAGAGAAAATTACGAAAAAAATGAAATACCACAATATTTCGCACTGTTAAAAGACCAAAATACACAATTTGGGGCATATTTTCACCTAAAAGATGTTTTGTAAATAGACTATTGTACATGCCTTACCAAGGTTAATTTTAGTATATGGCAAAACAAGGAGGGAAAAATGCCAACAGGTAGACAACGTGCGCAAGTTACGACGGCGATGGAGATGCTGCCGATAAAAGGGGCGAGGGTAATTACTAGGGATCAGTCTGGTAACGTAATCGCGGACCAATTAACAAATGAAGATGGAATGACAGAATACATAGAGTTAAGTGCACCAGACCAATCGCTTACATATAATCCGGATACCGCAGAACGTGGTTATTCGCTTTATAATGTTTGTATAACTGCGGAAGGGTTCGAGCCGGTGACAGTTAGTGGTTTGGAAATTCTTGCCGGCGAAGCCAGTTATCTTCCAGTGCATATGCATCCTGGATTTTCCGAGGACAACGATATCATGATTCACTCGCGTGCGGACGTTTGTCATCGTGATCCTGCGACTGTGACGGATACGGTGACTGTTGTGGATGACATTGATGTAATTGGGATACCCGCACCTGCGGTATTGCAACCATTGCAGAGCGGTACGATTTCTGGTCCTGCTGTAGGTGTACGTCAAGTTATTATTCCAACGTATATAACGGTTCGTCTTGGTGCGCCCACAAATAACGCCGCAAGAAATGTCCGTGTTCCATTTGTAGATTACATAGCAAACGTAGCAAGTAGTGAGATTTTTGCAACATGGCCTGATGCCTCGCTACGTGCGAATATACATGCAATTACATCATTTGCATTGAACAGAATTTTCACAGAATGGTACAGAAGTCGTGGTTTTAACTTTGACATTACAAACACAACACAGTTTGACCAGTTCTTTGTATATGGCCGAAATGTGTTTGAAAATCTTAGACAAATAGCGGCCGAGGTATTTAATCAATATGTTCACAGAATCGGTTTTGCAAACCCTTTGTTTACAACCTATCGTGCCAATGCATGTGGACCAAATTGCTTGTCACAATGGGGGACGGTAACATTGGCGCAGCGTGGATATAGTGCGTTGCAAATTCTTAGATCTTTTTATGGTGCTGATGTTAATATTGGCTCGGCAGATCGAATTCAAGATGTTACAACAACGTACCCCGGTTCGCCAATGCGTCTTGGGGATACATCACGTTATATTCAATTGATGCAGACATATCTTAACCGTATTCGCCAGAACTTTCCACTGATACCACGAATTGCGGTAGAAAACGGAGTGTTTGGTGCGGATACCCAAGCAGCCGTTAGACAATTTCAAAGTACCAATGGTTTGGCTGTGGATGGTGTTATTGGACCTGCAACATGGAACAGGATTACGCAGATATGGGTTGCTGTGACAAGATTGGCAGACCTTAACAGTGAAGGTGTACGTGTCGGTATAGGGCCTAATCCACCAAACGTGGTTCTGAGACGTAATTCCAGCGGAAATGATGTACGACAATTACAATGGTTGTTAAATTACATTGCCCAATATTACGAAGTTGTGCCAGGTGATCTTGTTGTGGATGGAAGATTTGGTCCGATGACCGAGAATTCAGTTCGTGAATTCCAGAGAAACTTTGGTCTTAATCCGGACGGTGTTGTTGGGCCATTAACATGGAATCGTTTGTATAGTGTATTTAATGGAATCCAGGTTTCGTCGCCAGATCCTGCGCCGATACCTCCTGGCCCGACACCGCCGCAACCGCCGACCCCACCAACGCCAGGTTTGGGTCCAGACAGGTTTTTGGGAACGATTCGCACCGTAGGCGGGAATTTGAACTTTCGCAGTGGTCCGACAATAAACTCGCCAGTTATTGGTGTGATTCCAAATGGTTCCACCGTTCAAGTAACGGGTGAGAGCGGAGGGTTTTATCATATCGTATTTGATGGAAGACTTGGGTGGGTGTCGCGCGATTTTGTGGACATAACGCCACGGAATGGTGTGGTGGTAACCCAAGGGGGTAGTTTGAATCTGAGAAGTGGTCCAACGCCGACCAGCCCAGTTATCGGTGCGATTCCAAACGGCAGTACAGTTCTTGCAAGTGATGTGACGGGAAATTTCTTTCACGTGAATTGGAATGGAATGGATGGATATGCGAGTCGTGATTTTATCAGACTAAACTAGATTGCAAAAAATTAAAAAACCACTTGTGCTAGCCCAAAAACCGAGAATTTATTTTAACAAAAAGCCAATTGCCCACGTGTGCAACCGAATCAGAAGGGACACACGCGGGACAATTGGCTTTTTGAAATGAAATAAATTCCGCACCGATTGGGCGGCGCAAAGTGGGCTTTTTAATTTTTTGCAGAAAAGCACTTTGTTGTGTTAAAATATATTATGAAAATTGAAACTGTGATTGGGAAATTGGAAAGTAATACTTTTGTGGTGCAGGATAAAAACACGACCATTGTGATCGAGGCGGGGGCGCCGTTGGAGAAACTGATGGGTGTTTTGGGTGGAAGGGAACCGTCTGCAATATTTTTAACACACGAACATTTTGATCATGTGTATTATTTGGATGATTATAAAAACCAATTTGGTTGTCCAATATATACCCCAGTGACCGAGGAGGAAATTGTTGTCGGTGATATTATTGTGGTGAAGCCAATTCTGTGCCCAGGTCACAGTCCGCAAAGTGTGGTGTATAAAATCGGGGAAGATTTATTTACGGGGGATGTGTTGTTCAGTGACACCATAGGGCGCACGGATTTAATGCCGAATGGGGAAGTGTTGATGCAGAAAACATTAAAAAAGCTTTTGGATGTGAAATTTAAGGTTGCATATCATGGGCATTATGAGCCGAGTAGTTATGAGGAGCAGCAGGAGAATATTAGAAGGTTTTTGGATTAAAAAATCTTAGTCTTTTATGACTTAGAACAAAAAATCATTGTGTATTATCTATGGATATATTTATTTTATTTCCGGCGTAATCTTCTAGGCCAAGAATAAAGTCCGTTGTTACGTCAAAATATTTTGCAAGTGTAACAAGCATTTCGTGTTTGAATGCGAATATATTCTTTTCGTATCTGCCATAGTTTGCTTTATCGATGCCCAGTATGTTCGCCATTCCTTTCTGTGAAATACCTTTGGTGGTTCTTAACCATTTCACTCTTCCGCCAACTGTGTTTTCCATGTTGACAGTATGTAGTTTCTACAACTATAATATGTGATAATTGTAGTTACTACAATCTGAGAAGGAGGTAATTAATGTCTGCCCCTAATATAATAAAAATTTTGATTGAAGATGATGATAACGATTTTGATACACTTATCAAGTATTTAAAGATGATTCTGGAACGACTTGATAAAATTATTGCTTTGCAAAAATCTTGAATGAAAATTTATTTTGCAAATCGTTCCAAGATTGGTTGGGCGATTGTTGCAAAGTCTTCGTTTTTGTCGTGCATTGTGACGCCAATGTGTATTGGGTCGATTGCGCCTTCGGGGGTATCTTTGAAATAGAAGGAAATACCTGCGCCGCGTTGTGATTGGCGGGTTATCTTGACTTCGCTGACTTGGTTGGATTCGATTATTAAAATCTCACCTTTTGAAAGGTTGATTCCGCCGCCATCATCGCCCAGGATAATTGTGGCTTTGTCTGGGTTTAGTGCCATAAATAATCTGCGGCCTTCTTTTCCAAGGCCGACGAAACTTTTCAGTTCGTTTGCGACGCCTTGACCTGTGGTCATTCTTAGATCGAACATGCCGCCCATCAAAATATCTGTTGGGCCGATGATGCCTTCGTTTTTCAGGTTTTCCAAATCGCGCTTGAATTTGCGATTACCCATGATAATCAGTAATGGTATTCCCACAATACATCCAGCCAGTGCAATGATTCCAAATATTACCCAGAAGTCCATTTTATATCTCCTTAATTTAAGACAGTGTATGATGGATGAGGTTATTTGTCAAACGAAGATGATTTAAGATGTCAACCGCCAGTTGATACAGAATTTCAACCACAAGTTGATATACTTAAGTGGTTTGTTTACAATATATTAGGTGGGAGGGGGAGCGAGTATGGATAACATAAAAATTGGCATGTTCATTACAGAGCGCAGAAAAACCAAAGGTTTAACACAACAAGATTTGGCGGATAAACTGGGTGTGACTGTGCAAGCGGTATCAAAATGGGAATGTGGCAAATGTATGCCGGATGTTTCAATTTTGCAATCACTTTGTAAAATTTTGGACATTTCAATTAATGATTTATTAGGTGGTGGATTAATACCGCAAAGCGAAAAAATACCACAAGCAGAAAAACAAATAGTAAGTTTGCTACAAGAGCGACAAAATTTGGTAAAAAGAACGTTGTTAGGGGTTTTGATATTAATAAGTATTTGTTTGGCTGTGAATGCAATAATAATCACTGCAGTACATATTTTGATGCCTTCTGATGCTGAGTCTTGGAGAATAATTACCCTTACAATAATTGTGTCTGTTGTTGCAACAGGGTGGGTTGAACTTGCACTGTTGGTAGAGCGCAAGATGCTGAGCAAGTTGAAAAAGAGAGAGGAGTGAGTTATTAATGCGTTACAAACACAGTACCAGTTAATGTAACTGTTTGTGTATAGTTGCCAATTAGAATTGAGATATGAAGAGTGAATTTTTCATCATTACATAATCGGAAAATTTCAGTAGATCGAAAATCTCCTTGGGGTGAACCACCGCCGTAGGTTCTGAATGTGAATAATCGAACAATGTTTTGGTTTGCTGTTATAATTTGAACTGACATTTGAATCTGGGATAAGTCAAGTTCTTGCGGAGTATTTATTCCGACAAAATGTGTACTTCGTAGTGGCTGTGGTATGCTTGGCTGGAAATCATTCCAGATGTATGCTGTAAATGTTAATTCGTATTGCGAAACTAGATCTGCTTGTATCGCTGTTTTGAATGGGTTTTCGATATAATCATTGCGACAACCTGTTGCAAAAAACGCAATTGGTATAATCAAAAAAACTATAACAAAACCCTTTATAAGTTTGTTCATGTTATGATTATACCCAAAACATAGTTCGCGGTAAACAAAAAAACACTCATGACAGTGGTTCATAAACCTCAAAATTCTTTGGTGGACCACCGTGTGCGGTGGGTGAACCAGTAATTAGGCGAAATTACTTTTATCAAGTCATCAAAATGTGATATGATACAGAATATTAGAAACAATTCCAACGATGATTAAAACAATTTCATATCGCCCAATCGTGATAGATTTTTTGCTTGGACGAGAGTACGATGAAGGGATTATTTCCCACTACAAAAGCATGATAATTGACGAGCTTATGGGTTTTGAAATTGTAGTCCAAAATGTTGATAGGTTTATAAAATTGGTGAAAAAATCGAAAACCAAAGATGATGCAAAAGAAAGTGTATCAAGAACATTCAATTTGTCACTGCATCAAGCCGAAATTATTCTTGCAACAAAAATTTCTGATATTGCAAAATTGAATTTGCAAATTATTAGAAATGCAATTAAATCTTTGTGAACAAACAAAAGACCCTTTCGAGTTCAACACGGAACAGTGTGTCTATCTTAACACAAAAGCAAGCATAAAATCAAGGGAATATGATTTATCCAATTTGGTGCCCAGTTTCAACAGAATAGATTGGTAATCCCTCTCCTATCTTTTTCATTACTGTAGCGACTCTTTCCGCGAATTCCTCACGCCCGAAAATGAACCCATCAAGGCCGACACCCCTAAAAAACTCTTTAGGTATGCTATTTGCAATCTGTGCTTCGCCCCCCATCAATTTGCCGTTCTCGGCAACAATGAGACTGTTTATCACATCTTCATTTAGAATTATACTGATATTGTTTTTTATAAACCAATCAAAACCATTTCCCGAGTAGTGGCTTCCTTCGACTTTTTTGCAAACGGAAACAAAATCATCGCCGTTCCAATTGGTTGTTTCCTCCTTTCCTTGGTATTCAGGAAATGCGAAACTATTAAATGCTTGCCCATAACTTTCTACTTGCTTCTTTCTTGAAAGAATTGCACCGCTTTTCAAAATACTCTCAAGTCGCAAAAATGTGCGGTCAATAAGGTGTGGGTATCTGTCATGGTTACCAAGTCCATGAAACCAATCTATATTGAAACCAATAACTCGTTGCAATTTTTGCATAGGCTTATATCATCCGCTGCGATCAATTTCAAGACTCATTTTTGAAACGGCGCTTTAATAATTCATCAATCCTCTCAAACTCATCCTCTGTCAACAAACCTCTGTGCCACAATATTTTTAATATTGCCTGAGCGAAATAATATTCAAATTTCATGGACACGACACTAAAACAAACCGCCCGATAAAACAAGCCTTTTCTTGTCGATGTTACTTGGTGGTCGCTACTGGGCTCGAACCAGTGACTTCTTGCGTGTCGAGCAAGTACTCTACCAACTGAGTTAAGCGACCGTGGGTAAATTGTATAACTTTCTGTTGTAAATGTCAAGTAATGTGGTAAGTTAGATTATGATTGATTTACATATTCACACGACGTTTTCTGATGGGGAGAAGGATGTTGCGACGATTTTAAAAATGGCCGAGGAAAAGGGGTTGGTGGCGATTTCGATTACCGACCACGATTGTCTGGATGCGTATGATGTGTTGAAAAACCCAGAGATTCGAGCGTTGTACAGCGGAAAGATAATTACGGGTGTCGAGATGTCCACCAATGTGAATGGGACCATGGTTCATATTCTTGGGTATGGTTTTGATGTGGATAAGATGAAGAATTACATTGTAAGAGATGATGGTGCACTGGAAAGAAGGCTGGTTGAAAAGAAGTTTGCCGAAATTGGTGTGATTGCGAAGATTGAAGGTACCGTGGGAAGAGAAATAACCGAAAATGCTGTTGTGGCGTTAGATAATTCGGATTTCAAGATGCAGTGGCCAGAGGGTGTTGTGAAATCATTACATTTGTGGTGGGACCATTTTAACAACAGGGATAGTTTTTTGTTCCTTGATTTGGCGTCGCATTTTATGTCTCCGTCTGAGGCGATTGATAAAATTCATGCATGTGGTGGGGTCGCAATTTTGGCGCATCCAGCACAATATAAACAATTTGACATGGAGATAGTTGAAAAGTTAAAGAATAAGGTTGATGGGATAGAATGCTATCATTGGGTACATGATGAAGAGTATCGTGAAAAGTTGATAAAGATTTGTAAAGATAATGGATTGATAATAACAGGTGGAAGTGATTATCATGGATTGTTGTCACCGCTTGGCAGTCAAAATGTTCCAAGTGAATTATTGGGGCAGCATGAGGTGTTGAATAGGGATTATTAGCAAAAAAGTTTAAAAGCACTTGTGCTTGCCAAAAAACCGAGAATTTATTCTAATATAATTGCCAATTGTCCGCGTGTGCAAAGGATTAAAGAGGGACACACGCGGAATAATTGGCTTTTTAAAAGGAAATAAATTCCGCACCGATTTGGCTGCGCAAAGTGGCTTTTAAACTTTTTTGCTTTGTGTGGGAAATTGTTTCCGTTTGAAAAATGAAAATAAAATGTATGCCGTCAAAGATACGAGTGTTAATAGCAAGAACCCGTGGAATACGTAGAGTGAGTTTGCGCCGAATAGGTATGTTATTCCGGCTATGATGGAGCCGCTGGTGATGGTGCCCAAGGTAATTGTTGTCAGGGAGTGCAGGTATGGCAGACGCAGGAAAACCGCGATGGCGGATGCGGTATAAACACCAGTTAATGGAACGGGTAGTGCGGCAAAGATAAAAAGAGGGATTAATAGAGGCCAGCAAGGTTTGCTTGTGTGTCGTGGTTCTGGGCAAAGTTCCTGGTGGTCTTTACATAATTTTTGGGCGCGGATGGTGAATTTGGTTTCTAGCCAATTAATGGTTCGTCGAAGGGGTTTTATTTTCTTTAACAAGTTGAACACAGGAACTAGCAGAGCAAGCATGATTGCGGTGACCATTACAGAGGATATTATGCTGATGCCCAAGGCGGGGAGGAGGTCTAGGCTACGTGCACCCCATAGTTTGTCGCTGGTGCCGAAGGGGATTGCGGCCTTTATTTCCAGAACAGGTGTTGCGGCGATGAAAAAGGTTGCCAGGGTTGGGCTGTTGCCAAATATTGTTGCAAAAAAGTTTTCGATAAATTCCATTGGGTCATTTTAATGTGTGTAACTTTTATTTTGAGTATTGGCAATATTGCTATATAATTAAAGCAAATATGGGGGGCAAATCATCATGAGTTACGAAGATGAGGAAGAAGATGCGGTAACCAGTGAATATGGCGAAGATGACGATGATCAGATGTATTTTGACGACCCTTTTTTACGAGATAGTAGTCATGAGGCGTATGCGATGGGTGGGGATCCGAAACATGGACAAGATAAAGATGCCCAAGTTGGTGAACATCATAGTAATGAAAAGGCACCAGGTGAGACGGAAGATATGCAAAGCGAGGAAACAAAAACCCCGCATATTGATGATGCTCTTGCAAAACCTCAGAGTGATGCCGCTGGTGAAAAAAATGGAAAACAGAGAGCTAATACAACCTCGAAAGATATAATAAAACTGATAACACCGACAAATTTGAGACAATGGTGGTTTGCTTCGAAAAAGGGGATGTTGCGTGCAGATCCTTCTTTGACAGCACATCGTCTTAAAATTACAGCGGCGTTTAAATTTTTTACGGCTAAATCACTTAAATTTAGTTTCGGCATTTCATCTATTCCGTTAATGGCTGTGCCTTTTGTTGAAAGTTCTGGTTTTTTACTTCAAGGTGATCCTTTTGGTGCAGTATTGAATTCAGCGTGTGAACCACTAGGGTCTATTATGGGTACACGTGCATTAATGCAATTATTTATCATAAAATATTATAAATTGTTGAAACCATTCCAGATGGAAGTCGTCAGAAAATCAGCGATGAAAGTTGCTGGTAAATCGGCGTAGTTATGTTACAATGAAAATATGAATGGCTCACAAATTACACGGATTGTTGTTGCAACATTAGCAAGTATGTTTTTGGTGTTTTCGTATGGGATTGGGATATTTGGATTTTTGTTTCCGGGTGTGATGTTGAACATGGCGGATAATATGGGTTTGCGTGGGGCGGGGGCGATGTTTTCGCAACGTGTGTATAATCGGGATGGCGGGGCGGAGAATTTGTATATTGCATTGGATCGTGCGATTCATGCTAGCCGATATTCACGTGTGGTGGAATTATATGAGAAATTTATTGGTTACGAGGAGAAACAAGATGTAATAGACATGGTAAACACGTTTAATTGGAATAATGCTTTGGTTAACGAGCGTGCGCTGGTTGCGAATGAGGGGGATAGGCTATTCCGTGCGTATGTTAATGCATTGATTCAATTAAACAGGGTGGATGATGCGGTTGATGCGGCGATGGATGTGTTTGCCCAACCAATTGATTTGCAGCAACCGACTTTTGTGTATTTTTCGTTGGTTGGAAATGATAGGTTGATGCAACCACAAAGAGATAAATTACGAACAGATTTTATACTGTATTTTAATCTGTTTCACGATGAATTTAATAATGCCGATCCAAGTGGAAATGAGCGGGTTGTTCCGCAACATTTTATAGATTTTGTATTGGCATATCTTGAATAAGGAGGTATGTATGAGTAAACATAAAACATTAATTGAATCCGACAAGGCAATATTGGTTGGTGTGGGTGTAAATGAAACAATTGACGAGTCCAGTCTGGATGAACTGGCAAGTCTTTGTGGGACATGTAATATTGATACGGTTGGGCGGATTGTGCAAAACCGTCATGATGTGGATGTAACATATTATGTTGGCAGCGGTAAGGTGGAAGAAATAGGTCAAATGGTTCAGGAACACGGTGCAACATGCGTTGTGTTTGATGTGGAATTAAGTGGTAGCAAAGTGCGAAACTTAGAGCGTGAGTTGGGTGTGGCGGTATTGGACCGAAGTAAAATTATCTTGGATATCTTTGCACAACGCGCACAGAGTATGGAAGGCAAGTTGCAAGTGGAATTGGCGCAGTTGAAGTATAATCTGCCACGCTTGATTGGTAGCGGTGGATTGATGAGTAAAATGCGCAGTGCGGTTGGGATGCGTGGGCCAGGTGAGAAGAAGTTGGAAACGGATAAACGAAAGATCAAAGAAGAAATTACCGAGTTAGAGCGTAAGATTAAAAAACTTGGGAGCAATCGTGAATTGAATAAAAATTTGGCACGGCAGTCTGGTAAAGCGCGTATTTGTTTGGTGGGATATACCAACAGTGGCAAAAGCACATTGTTAAATACAATGACGAAATCTAATGTACTTGCCGAGGACAAGTTATTTGCAACCCTGGATCCAAAAACGGCGAACATTTTTATCCAAGGGGGCGAGGAGCAAAGTTACAAAGGTGTGCAGGTTTTGTTAACCGACACAGTTGGATTTATCAATAAACTGCCGCATGAATTTATTAGTGCGTTTGAAAGTACGTTGGACGAGGCGCGTTATGCGGACTTGTTATTACATGTTGTGGATGTGTCGAATTGTGATTACTTGGGACAAGTTGCGGTTGTGCAATCTGTGTTGGAAAAAATTGGTGCGGACAAGGTGCCGATGTTGTTTGTATTGAACAAGATTGATTGTCTAAGTCAGGCAGGCAAAGATTTAATAAGAAAAGAATTTGCGGAGAAGGAATTCGTGATGATAAGTGCCAAGAACAATGTGGGGATAGAGGAATTAAAAGCGGTGTTGTTGCAGAGGGCGCGATAAATATTCTTTTTCTTTTTTGAATGTCAAAAAAGAAACAAAAAAGTATTGGGGGGTTGCGATTCCCCCCAAACCCCCACAAACGCTTATTGCCACAATATCTGGTGCGATAGTTATCATTTTTGATGACTTAAGAAAAATCGCTATATTTTCCCATGGCTGGCAATTACCGTTGATTTCTTTATACTATTGTTAATATTTGTATAATCGTACATTGAAAATACATGTACTTACAGTGGTTAATATCATATTAAAGCGTTTGTGGGGGTTTGGGGGGAATCGCAACCCCCCAATGTTTTTTGGTTCTTTTTGACACTCAAAAAGAACAAGTAGTTACAAAAAAATAGATTTATTTTGGATGCTCGTGTATGTAATTGTTTGGATTGTTGTAAGGACTGTGATAATATTGTTATATGGAAAAAGAATCATTAAATTTTATTGAACGGGATATCATCGAGTCGGTTGCGCGTGGGCAGGCGATTATTACGCGTTATCCGCCTGAGCCTAATGGCTATATGCATATTGGTCATGCCAAGGCTTTTGGTCTGGATTATTGGATGGCGAAAAAGTATGGTGGGTATACAAACCTTAGGTTTGATGATACCAACCCAGAAAAAGAAGACATGGAATACGTGGACGCCATGATGCTTGATATGAAGTGGTTGGGGTTGACGTGGAAGAATTTGTTGTTCGCAAGTGATTATTATGAGGATTTATATAAGATGGCACAGACCTTGATTAAAAAGGGTTTGGCATATGTTGATTTTCAGACTGCGGATGAAATAAGTAAAAATCGTGGTACATTGACCAGTCCAGGTATAGATAGTCCATTTAGAAACACGGGTATACAAGAAAACATGGAATTGTTTCAAAAGATGCGTGATGGTGAATTTGCAGATGGGCATTGTGTGTTGCGTGCAAAAATTGATATGGCGCATGGGAATATGAATATGCGTGACCCCGTTATGTACAGGATAATGCGTGAAAAACATTACAGAACGGGAGATACATGGTGTATTTATCCGTTGTATGATTTTGCACATCCGCTTAGTGATGCTTTTGAAAATATTTCACACAGTATTTGCAGTTTGGAATACGATGATCATCGCATTATTTATGACTGGTACATTACAAATTGTTTGGAGATGAAAAATCCGCCAAGACAGTTTGAATTCTCGCGTCTTAATATTGAACAAACGATTATGAGCAAGAGATATCTTAAAAAATTGGTGGATTCGCGTGTTGTGGATGGATGGGATGATCCACGCATGCCGACCATAAGTGGTATGCGAAGACGCGGTTATCCAGCACAATCGATTATGGATTTTGTGATGAGCACAGGGGTCAGTCGCACACCAATGACGGTGTCACTTGGTGCATTGGAATATTATGTAAGAACGCATCTTGATAAAGCGGCGACCAGAGTTAGTGTTGTGTTTAATCAAGTAAAGGTTATAATTACCAATTACGACAAAGGTGTGGAAAAATTAGAAATTGCAAACAACCCGCACGACGAGTCCGCAGGCAAGCATGAGATTCATTTTGGGCGCGAGTTGTACATTGATGGGGATGATTTTGCACTTGTGCCACCGCCGAAGTATAAGAGACTTATTGCGGGTGGAACGGTACGATTGCGTGGTGCATATATAATAAAATGTGACCGTGTTGTGCAAGATAAGAAGGGTGGAATTTCACATTTGGAGTGTACGTATTACCCAGAATCCAAGAGTGGCTCGGACACAAGCGGTATTAAACCAGACGGGACGATACATTTCGTGGAATCCAGCCAGGCGGTGGAAATTACAGTTAATGAGTTTTTTCCATTATTACGTGAGGGGACAAGTTTAGAGGATGAAAATATAAACAAAGACAGCATGGTTGTGCACAAAGCACTGGCAGAGGGATACATTAAAAATGTTAAACTAGGTCAGCCGTTGCAGTTTGTAAGAAAAGGGTTTTACATGATGGACAAGAATTCGAACAAGGATGAAATGATATTCAACATGACGGTGGGTTTAAAAGAAGGTAAGTAATAATGAGAGTAGCGGTTTACGGCGGAACAAACAGTAAAGAATATACAAAAAAGGATATGGACGAGTCACAAAAGTTGGGACGTTTTTTGGCAACAAAAGGTGTAGAGGTGGTAACGGGTGCGTGTCTTGGTTTTCCATATTTTGTGGGGAAAGAGGTTGTACAAAACGGAGGCAAGGTAATAGGATTCAGTCCGGCAAAGGATGAAGCGGAACACATTGAAAGATACAAGTTTTTGTTGGATGGTTGTTCTTATATCCGATACATGGAAAACCCGGGTGAAACACAAGCACAGAATTTTACGCGCCGTGGGGTTGATTTGACGGAAAATTCCGACCTTGTAGTGGCAATTGGTGGAAGTTGGGGAACATATACAGAATTGTTATTTTCTTTTATATACAAGCGACCAATTATTCTTATCGAAGAATTTGGTGGAGCGGTCGAGGCTTTTGCCAATACATGGAAGTTTTTTAATGAACGTGATTATAACCCCGAGGTTCATTATGGTTCCAGAATTATTCGTGTAAAAACTGTGGACGAGGCGATAGAAGTATTAGAAAAGGAATTTATTTAGTTTAAATCCAGTTGCAACAATAAATTTTTAGTAAATTAGAATATGAAAAAGTTTGCAATAACGGCAATCACAACAATAGGTGAATTTTGGGCGTGGGGATCTAATAACAATGGTCAACTTGGTGATGGAACAACAATTGACCGTCATATACCAAACCCTATAACATTTTAAATTAGAAACGTCAGTAGAAAAGAGATAAATTGATTTGACAATATTGATGTATGTCAATTAATATAAAGTAATGAATGGGGATGTAATAAGGCGGATAATTGGATGCTTTGTTATATTGCTTCCTTTGGTTTTGGGGGCATCGTTTTTGTTGTGGGTGAATGGTGTGAATTCACATAATCCAGCCACAGTTCAGGCGGGAGGGTATCAAGGGATACAGCCGATTGGTGGTGATTTGCCTGCAACTTTTAGTCAATTAAACGTTTTTTACCGCGATAATTACAGACGAGACAATCTTATACAAACGCAACAGAGGCTGTACCAACAAGGGCTTATACATGAGGTAGGTGCAGCGAACTGGGCAAATCCAGATTTTAATTATGATGGTTTTGGTTCGGTGATTGGGGTGCGTGGAGCGTTTGAAATTTATTTTGCAGGTTCAACCGTAAGGCGGGTTAGTGGAAACAATTTTATAAGGATTGAGTTCGCAAGGCCAGTTGAACAGGGCGATTCGTTAGAATTTACACATCGGTCATGGTTGAATCCAGGTCTTACAAATTCACGGGCAGATTTTAATTTGACGTTTGATGCAATTGGAACTTTCCGTGTTAGTATATTTTCATTTGTGAATGGTGATGAACGTGAAAATAACTATTATATTACAGTTCGTAATGGGAGATTGGATGAACAGTTCGAGGTTGGTATAACGTTCAGACCCAGATCAAATAGTTTTAATACAGAACGTTTTTCTTCGGTAGCAATTGAAATAGAGACGGAAGGAAACTTTTTTTCAATTTCAACCGAGTTTAATCCAGACGCAATCAACTGGGTACAATTTCCAGAGCAAGAAACCACGATACATAATATGTTTAATATCACCCAACAGGGTGCGAGGTTAGGGCTTGCGCGCAGGAATCGTGAAGTAGTAATTGCGCCAGGACAATATCGTCTTCAATTCGTTGTAAACGTTACAACTCCAATTGACATAGACGAAGATGGTTATTTGATTGAAAATCAAACCACAATACTTACAAAATACCTTACCATGAACTTTTTCGACCCGCCGCCTCCACGTGGACGGAACTGGATGCCTTTTTTGATTGCTTTGATTGTATTGATTGCACTTGCGGGACTTTATTATGTTGTTACGAATTTTGTTAAAAAGAGCCAGTTGAACACGGTAGGTAGAATGGAACGTAACTTGCAAGAGCGTGACAGGGCAGAAGCCAAGAATCGCGAGTTGCTTGGTGAAGGTGAGTCTGATTTGATGGATGAACTGGATGATGTATTGGATGTGTTAGAAGATTTGGAAAGTAGAACAAATCTAAAAATAGACGATGAAGTAAAATAGTAAAACCGTAAACAAGAAAAGGCGTAATTGACGCCTTTTTTTAGACATATCAATAGTTTATGTTAGGCGTTGCCTTGTCTTTTGTATTGTTTATTGTGGCCATTGCTTTTATAATTTGGGGTGGGCGTTTTTTGGTGAATGCCGCAATCAATATTAACAAGATTACGGGGATAAGCAAGGTTATTATTGGTGCCACATTTATTGCGGTTGCAACCACGGCACCGGAGATATTTATTTCTATCTTGGCGGTGGTGGGTGATAATCATGGTTTAGCAATTGGTAGCGCAGTGGGTAGTATGATTGTTAACATTGCATTGATTTTGGCATTGTATATAACTTTTCTGCCAACTGCGGTGGACAAGCGAGATATTCTTAAAAAGAGTGCTTTTCTGATATTTGTTATTTTGTTTGTGTTTGTGCTTTCATGGGATTTGCGGATAACTTCGGTTGAAGGTGTTTTGTTGGTTGGGTTGTTTATTGTATTTATTTGGTGGTTTGGGCGTGGTAGTAGCGGTAAGAAATCAAGGCATGTGACCCCGGATATATCGTATGATGAAATTAAACGAATTAGGCGGAATATTATTTTGGAATTCATGGCTGGGCAGGCATTTATTTTGGCGGGGGCATTTTTGTTGGTACAGAATGGTGAAAGAATCGCGCACATAATAGGGGCAAGTGAAACTGTGGTAGGCCTGACATTGATTGCAATAGGAACCAGTGCCCCTGAACTTGCCACAGTTATTACCAGTATTCGGCGAAAAAGTGGGGATTTGGCGATTGGTAGCATTCTTGGGTCAAATATAGTTAACAGTACTTTGTTGCTGGGTATTGTGGGTATGGTGTCTGGGACATTGCCACTTTCGGCACAAACGTTATATATAAGTTTACCGATATTACTTGTTGTCAGTTTAATTGCGGTTTTGCCTATGGTATTGAGGGGAAAAACATACAGGTGGCAGGGAATCGTGTTGGTTGCTATTTATACGATATATATTTTGTATCTAGTCATCGTACAACCTATTTAGAAATTATATACCCGTTAAAGAATAATAGATTTTACAAATACCTTATATGGAGTTATTCACATATGTGGATAACTATGTGGATAACTTTCTTTTGGTTTTCCTTGACAATTTTTGGATGCTTGGCTATAATATAAAACAATTGAAAACACCAACAAGGGGTGTTTTTTTAAAGGAGTCTAACATGGGAAAAAAATCAAAAGGTGCAAGACAGAAAATTACATTGGAATGCACTGTTTGCAAACAACGTAACTATGACACGGAAAAGAACAAGAAAAATGACAACGAAAGAATTGTCCTTAATAAATACTGTCGTTTTTGTAAAGGGACCAAGGAACACAAAGAAACAAAGTAATTTTTAACAAGGGGTGTTTATGGGCAAGAAAAATAAAAAACAAGAAACCGGCGGTTTGCAAGAACCAAAAATGAGTGTTGCAGAGCGCGAGGAATTAAGAGAAGAAAAAGAGCGCGAGAAGAAACGTGACAGAAAAAAACGTGACAAAAAAGAAAAACGCGAGCGCAAGGGCATAGTTAAAACTGTCCGCGAGGTTGGTGGTGAACTTAAAAAAGTTCGTTGGCCATCTTTTGCACGTACGATTACACAGACTGGGGTTGTCTTAGGTGTGGTTGTGGTTTTCAGTTTGGTAATTTTCGGAATTGACCGTGGTTTGGGTGCGTTGTATGACCTATTGACGCGTGGATTGTGAAGGAGGGTGTTATGGAAGAAACCGAAGCGTTTTTGTCTGCGGAGGAAATATCAGAGGAACAAGGCGGAGGTCTTGTGATTGATGAGGAAACCGGTGAAATTGGTGTTATTGAAAAAGTTAAAGAAGAACCAGCTGTAGAAGAAATTGAGCAAGTGGAAGAAGAACAAATTTCACAGCCGGCCTTCAGTGGTTCAGATGCGCCACCACCAGATTTAACCCAAGTTGGCAAAAGATTGGACACAGAAGAGCGTTGGTATGTTTTGCACACCTTTAGCGGGTATGAGGCAGTTGCCGAAGATAACCTTAAAAAGGTTGTCGAGAATTACAAACTTCAGGACCGTGTAAAAGAAATATTTATCCCAACCGAGGAAACGGTTGTTGAAAAGCGCGGGAAAAAGGTTTTGGTGCCACAAAAAACAATGCCAAGTTACATTTTCGTGAAAATGATTTATGGGGATGACCTTTGGCACACAATAACACGTACGCGCGGTATTACCGGTTTCGTAGGTCCAAAGGGAAGACCATTGCCATTGTCACAACGTGAAGTTGTTGCCATGAAGTTAGAACGTAAATTGAACATCAGTGTTAATATAGAAAAAGACGACACAGTGCAGGTTGTGGATGGACCGCTTGCAGGGCAGGTTGCAAATGTAACCAGCGTGGATCCAGAAGGTCAAAAATGCGTGGTATCGGTAAGTATGTTCGGACGACCAACCACGGTGGAACTTTCTTTTTCTCAAGTTAAAAAGATGTAGAATTTATTTGTTCTTTTTGAGGACCAAAAAATAATAAGAAACCGTCTAGGACGACTTCTTGGACATTAATGAAAATAATATCTGTTTCTTTTTTGCGTGGCAAAAAAGAAACAAAAAAGCATTGGGGGGTTGCGATTCCCCCCAAACCCCCACAAACGCTTTTGTCGAAAAGAGTATTTGGTGAGTGATACAAACAAATATTATTTCTTTAATGTCCAAGAAGTCGTCCTAGACGGTTTTTTTATTTTTCTTTTCATATTCGCGTAAGAATGACAGACCAATAATTGGCAACGACATTGCGACACAAGTGGCAAGTAAGGAAACACCAAGCATAGTTAGTCTGTATACAAAACTAGGGCTGTAAGTATCGTAGGGATATCTTACAGGAAAAAGAAAGGTGTATATTGATACCAAAATAATTAACAGTCCCGCAAGGAATATAAAAAGAATTAGGAAATCAATTATTTTTTTATGGATGTCTTTGATCATAGTAATGTTTATGTAGTTTTATGTCTTAATATGAAAAAACGCCCGAAGGCGTTTTGTTGTTTTTAGACTCTGTCAAATAATCCGACTTGCCAAACGACCAGTAGCATCAGAACAATTGTAATTGCGACGATAACAACAATCCATGTAAGGTGGCGTGTGCTTTTGAAAGCAAAATGAAGCAAAATCATCAAGAGTGCAATTGCCAATACAATTACAATTAATATGAATAACCATGTTGCCATATAATTAACCTCGCTTTGAAATTATAGCCATATTATATCAAATCTTTGGTAAAAAGTCAATATTTAAATTGTTTGATAATAGGTTGCCATTCTTTCGACCCATTCAATAAAGTCTTGCAAGAAAACAAGCATCAATACAATCGCAACAATATTGATTATCATATATACGATGGAGATTACAAGACCCGCCATCGCAAGTCCATGCCCCTCGCCATTCATTTGTTTTGCTTTGTTAAGTCCAAGAATCGAGAATATCAAACCAAGCAATGGGAAAATAAATGCCAAGATTAAACCCGCAATTGCCATACCATTTTGTGGTGGTGGAGGTGGGAAAGGATAAGGGTATGGTCCGCCATGGTAGTTACCGCCTTGAAAGCCGCCGGGTTGTTGTGGCGATTGCTGCTGGGCTAATGGGGTGCCGCAACCTTGGCAAAACTTTGAATTTGGTTGAGATTGAATATTGCAATTTGTACAGTTCATAATAACCCTCCTGAATTAATGTATATACCGAGGAAATCATCCATCGCACCGGACATAATAAGGATAAAGTTAAGCACAAACATTGCAATGGAAACAATTATTCCGGCAATCGCAACACCGCGCCCGCGTCCGCCAAATTGTGAGGCACGGTTAAGTCCAATTATAGACAAGACAAGTCCGACAATGGGAATGATAAACGCAAAGATAAGTCCCATTGTTGCCATGGTGTTGCTGGGTGCGGTTGGCGGTGCCTGGTACATGCCATTAATTTGAATGTTTGACTGTTGATAGTTGCCGTTAAACTGGGGTTGGGTAGGTGGTTGCAGTTCCTGGTTAGGAAGCCCACATCCCGCACAGAATCTTTCATCTGATACAAGTTGTTTTCCGCATTGTTTACAATACATGGGGTTCTCCTTTTTTATAGTTTTGCTGTTATAATTATATTATGAAATGGGTTATAAAAGCAAATTAAAATATGACCAGTGGTAAAAATATAAAGATATGAAAACTTAACTTGACATTTATTCAAAAGAATAATATATAATAGCATATGAGATTTTGTGATAGTTGCGGAATGGCGATGGAGTCATCCGAAAAAAGATGTAGGTTGTGCGGTAATCGTGCATCCCGCAAGACGCAAGAGCAATCTAGAACGACTTCGTTTGATAGTACAGGTAATCGCCCGACCACATTTGGTGCGAATTCGAATAGCCCAACAACATTTGGGAATGTAGGTAATCAACCAACTACTTTCGAGGCAGATTCAAACAGACCAACGTCGTTTGATAGCACAGGAAACCGTCCAACATCGTTTGGTGCGGACACAAATCGCCCAACTACGTTTGGTAATGATGGTGGACAAAATACCCCGCCGCCAGTTCACCCGGACTTTGCAGGCGGTAGAAACCAAGGCTTTGTTGGTCAGAATCAGCAAGTAGGTCAAGGTGTTAACCCCGAATTTTTCGCGGGCGGTAACAACCAAAACCAACAAGGCCAGTTTATGGGACAACAATCTCAAGGACAACCGTTTGTAAGGCGCGAAAGAACGGTTGCGGAGGCCATTGTTGGATTGGTATTGGCACTGTTGTTTCCGTTTATTGGGGTTGTATATTGCTTGTTTTTAATTGCCAACGCGGGATCAAGCCCACAGAGCAAACAAATCCGTATAATTTCTGCGGTTGGTATTGTGCTTGGGATTTTAATGTTTATTAGCGTTTGGATAAGACCATGGGATTATTAATATAAAAAGTTCGGAGGATTTATGAATTGTACAAATTGCGGAAAAGGACTTAATACCGGGGAAGTGTTTTGCACGGGTTGCGGAACACAGACACAACAACAGGGTCAAAGTTTTTATAACCAATATCAGCAAATGCAAGGTCAGCAACAAGGGAATCAACATCCAGATACGATGGGTAATCCTCAAATGAACCAATTCGGGCATCCACAACAGTTTGCACAGCCTGGACCCACCAATGTTTGGTCTATTGTGGGGTTTGTGGCTGCGATAATGGCATTTGTAATGCCTGCGTTCATTGGATACGTTGCGACATTCTTTGCGTTTGATATTCCTGCGCTTGTTATTTCTATAATTGCGCTTGTACTGGCAGGTAAAAAGTTTAATGGGCGTGGACGTGGTCTTGCAATTGCGGGTATAATTATTGCGTCTTTGGCAATTTTAGGTTCCATTGGGATATTTATGGATCCAGATAACGATTATGGGATATTTTAGTTAGTTCTGCTGATGTCTCCAAAATACAATCGCCAAGCCGAAAAAGAAAATGGCAACAGTAATATCTAATTGTTCTTTTGAGTGGCAAAAGAACCAAAAGCCACTAGGGAGGGTTTGCGATACCCTCCCCAGACCCCTCCTAACGCTTTTGTCGATGATATACCGGTACGGATATTTTTTATTGTTTATTTCGATGTCGTGCGAAAAATAAAAACCGAGAATTTTTTTGACGATTTATTCTGGATTCCATTGCCATATAAAATATGGCTGATTTTTCATTTTCATATTTTTGAATTTCAATTTATACTGGTATATGAAAATTTGTGTACTAGCAAGTGGTGGTGATGCGCCTGGGATGAATGCATGTGTCGAGAGTTTATTTATTCACGCAAACGCGCGTGGTTGGGATGTGTGGGGTGCTACCCACGGATATAATGGTTTGGTGGATGATAATGTTGTGAAACTTGGGCGTGATAATGCGACATTTATTTCGCATGTTACGGGATGTTTTTTGAAATCGGGGCGCAGTGAGGCTTTTGGTGTGCAGGCGGGATTTAATAAAGCAGTCTCGACAGTAAAGAAACATGGGTTTAATTGTGTAGTTGTGCTGGGCGGTAATGGTAGTTTGCGCGGTGCGGCGGATTTGCAAAAGGCTGGTGTCAATATAATTGGGGTGTGTGCAACAATTGATAATGATGTTAAATATACACGGGAATCGCTTGGGTTTTCCAGTGCGGTCGAGGAAAGTGTGCGTTTGATTGATAATCTGAACGGAACTATGCGAACCAATGATCGTGATCATGTGGTCCAGGTTATGGGTTGGCATTGTGATGAATTGGCAAATATGATTGGAATGGCGTCTTTTGCAGATATCATAGACAAAGAGGGAAGCAGACTCACGCCGCAACAAATCGCATCAATATTTGAAAACAACAGAAAACAAGGTAAAACAAGTAATCTTGTAATCCGTCAGGAAAAGCGCGGTAAAGGTATAGATGTAATCGGCGAAGCGGTGGAGAGTGTGAATTATCTTGGGGAATTATCTCAAGCAGTTGGCGGAAATCGTGTGCGAATGATGACATTGGGGCATTTGCAGCGTGGTGCGGTTCCAAGTGCGCGGGACAGGTGGCTTGGGCATAATTATGGAAGATTGGCGGTGGAATCAATTGCGGGTGGAAAGTTTGGGGTGGTTGCGATTTTGATTAACGGCGAATTTAAAATTGTGGCTCTTTGAACTATGCATGACAATATCTTCTTTGTTCTTTTTTGGTGGCCAAAAAAGAACCAAAAAACCCCAAGAGGGGCTAGCGAGGCCCCTCTTGACTCCCCATCGCATTAAAGAAAAATTATCTTTTCGTGTTAGCCCAAGCATTATTCCATGAAGAGGCCTAATTATGTATAAAAATAGCATTGTTACATAAACTAGGTTAACTTTTAAAAGGGGGACGTGTGTATGGAGCGCGAAACAGTTGTAAAATGGTTGAAATTTATTTCATTTGGATTTTTGTTGTTAGGTGGGCTTAATTGGCTTTTTATTGGATTATTCGAGGCGGATATAATCGGCGGAATTTTTGGGGGCGCAGACAGTGCAGCCAGTCGGGTGATATTCTCGTTGGTGGGGATTAGTGCCGTGATTTTATTGACAATTGTGTTGGTTAAGGCTTTTGCAAAAATGGAAGAGCCAAAAAAAGCAACGACACAGACGAAAACGGCTGCGAGTGAATAAACAAAAGGGCGCGTGCCCTTTTTTTTACAGAAACGGACAACCCGTAGCAATAGTGTTTGTTTGGCTGACGCTTCGCTTGATGAAAAATGCAGATCAGGAATCGCCTTTTAGGCGATTTTTATGCATTTTTCATATACGCCACACAAACACTATTGCTACGGGTTGTCCGTTTCTTATTTTTGTGCAAGTATTGATTTCGGCATAGCCAATTTGGTATAATCATGGATGAAAATCAAAGATTTAAATCCGGATGATTTGCGTGATGAAAATTTTGTTCACGGTGGCAAAGAATCCCGTGTTGCATTCGTTGGTGCGAACAAGGAATTTGCATTCTTGACGACGGGTGCGAACGAAAAGGAATTACAAGAGCGTACCCAAACAATTGATCGGTTGCATGAAAGGGGATACACAGATTTTGCACGGATTCATGATTATTTTGTGACGGAAGAAAATGGCATGTGGCATGCGGACAAAGGTATGCAAGTTTATCCAAGTGCAATTTTGATGGATCGTGTACCTGGTGAATTAATACCGTATGGTCCAGATATAGGTAACTTTGTTAAAGTTACGCGCGAAACGGATCCTGAGACTGCGGTGGAAGAACATATGAAATGGTTAGAGGTTTACAAGAGATATTTACAATATTTTGATAATATGCCAAAAGAGAAATTGGAAAGACTTGTTGAACATATGGTGGCTGGGATGAAGAGTGGCTTATATATTGATGCACATTGGAGAAATTTTATTGATAAAGCAGATGGAAGTGGTATTGGCCTAATTGATTTGCATAAGTTGCAGGGTGGCGAGGATATGAAAAAACTGCTGGGTTCGAAAAACTTTGGTTCATGGGCATGGAGTAATACATTATTAAGAACAACATTAAGCCAAGATGCCCCAAAGTTAAATATGGTAAGGGATGCAGAAGGAAAGGAATCGGCTGGGAATGTGGATATTTGGCCAGAACGTTATGGTGAGGAAGTTTCAGAAATAAGAGAGTCTATCATTGGTAAAGTTAGAAAAAGTGCAGTTAGCAATGGCGTTAATCCGATAAGTTTCTATGCATTTAGTAAATTAAGAAAAATTCTAACACCAATGATAAAAACAAAATACACAAAAGGTCAGGCAGTTGATATGGTAAAGGCGTTGCAAGACAGAATGCTATAACCTCTGTTGCAAAAATCCCTTGACAAAAAAGAGGGGTGAATATATAATCTGAATATTGCAAAAATTCTGTAATGAAAAGGAGGCCAAATAATGGCAAAAGAAAATTTTAAAAGGGATAAGACCCACGTCAATATTGGAACGATCGGGCACGTTGACCACGGTAAAACAACATTGACCGCGGCTATTTGTACAACCTTGTCTTTGACAGGTGGTTCACAGGCTATGGCATACGACCAAATTGACAAAGCACCAGAAGAAAAGGCACGTGGTATTACAATTAATACGTCTCACGTTGAATATGAAACAGCAACACGTCACTATGCACACGTTGACTGTCCTGGTCACGCGGACTATGTTAAGAACATGATTACTGGTGCTGCTCAGATGGATGGTGCGATTCTTGTGGTTGCGGCTACCGATGGTCCAATGCCACAAACACGTGAACACATTCTTCTTGCACGTCAGGTAGGTGTTCCATACATCGTTGTTTTCATGAACAAATGTGACCTTGCAAACGACCCAGAGTTGCAAGACCTTGTTGAGATGGAGGTTCGTGAACTTCTTTCAAAATACGGTTTCCCAGGCGACGACACACCAATTATCCGTGGTAGTGCGGTTAAAGCATTGGATGCGGCTTCAAAAGGTCTTAAAGAAGATCCTGCACTTAAGCCTATTCTTGACCTTATGGCTGCTATTGACAAGTTTATTCCAGACCCAAAACGTGATGTTGACAAGCCATTCCTTATGCCTGTTGAAGACGTTTTCACAATCACAGGTCGTGGAACAGTTGCAACCGGCCGTGTAGAGCGTGGTTCATTGAAACTTGGTGACGTTGTGGACATTATCGGTATGGGTGCAAAAAAGCAAACAACAGTTACCGGTATTGAAATGTTCAGAAAGAATTTGGAAAGTGCTATGGCAGGGGACAACGCAGGTATTCTTCTTCGTGGTGTTAACAGAACAGATATCGAACGCGGACAGGTTCTTGCTGCACCTAAATCTATTACCCCACACACAGAGTTTACAGCCGAGGTCTACGTCTTGAAGAAAGAAGAAGGCGGACGTCACACACCATTCTTTAATGGTTACCGTCCACAGTTCTACTTCCGTACAACAGACGTGACAGGTTCTATTGAACTTCCAAAGGGTACCGAGATGGTTATGCCTGGTGACAACACACAAATGACAATCAAGTTGATTACCGACATTGCTATCGAAAAAGGTCTACGTTTTGCTATCCGTGAAGGTGGAAGAACAGTTGGATCTGGTGTTGTTGCAAACATTATCAAGTAATTATAAAATATTAAACCAAAAAGCGAAGTTCCACAGACTTCGCTTTTTTGGTTTAAAATTAGTGCAGAATTGCAATGTTTTAAATCAGTATCATGTATCTGATTTTTCAGTGATTGTTTGCTTTTTAAGTAATACTTGCCCGAATGTTTTGGTTAGTTCGACAAGTTTTTCTTGATGTTCTTGGGCAGCGTGGCGTTTGTCTGCTTCTCGCTGTAATTTGTCACAAGCCTTTTCGTCTAATACGATGCTGGATTTCATTTCTTGTAATATTGTGTAAAAGGGTACAAGTTTTGGATGTTTTTCAAGTACGGTCTGTGTATCCATTTTCTTCTCTTGCATATAAAAACCAAGGATGTTGTTAATCTTTTTTGCAAACTCTCTGGCGCGGGCAGATAATTGCTGGGGTCGGGTTTGTAGTACCTCGTCAAATGTTTTGTCTTTTAATAAATTTTGGTAAGAATCGTATGAGATAGATATTTGATGAATTTTGCTCTCTATTTGCTGTAATGGATAGACAGACTTATCCATTGCACTTTCCATACCCACGTTCTTTTTAAAAGCATGCTGGTTTAATCGTGCTTGTTTGTTGTTATTCATTCCTACGCCCATGATATAGTTTCCTCTTCTTTTGATTTATGGTGATAGTTTACCAAAATTTACACAAAAAATCAAGACACTATGAAAAACAGGTATGTTTTAAAATGACATTTAAAAGACGTCAGCATCCTTTTTTGTATCAAATCGCGCAAGTAGTTCTGTGACCTCTTGAATTATATCTTGTCCTTCGGTGGCTTTGTTTTTTGCATCTTTTTGTTTGTCTATCATGGCTTGCGCGGAAAGACAGGCGTCACGATTCATTGCAATACTGGATTTAAGTTCTTGCCATGCGGTATAGTATGGTTCAATTCCCGGATACATTTCCAAGACTGTGGTATGATTCTTGCCCCGTTTTTCGTAAAGTTCGAAAAAGTCGGATACTTTTCTTGTGAAGGCACTGGCGCGACCGCTTAGTTGCATTGGTTCGGTTTGTAATACCTGGTTAAATGTTTTGTCTTTGAACAGCATTTGATATGCATCGTATGATTGTGTCATTTGTCGGATTATTTCGTTTAAACTCTCGGGAGACATTGTTGGTTCTGGCTTGGGTACATTTCGTCTATTTGTCATATATTTTGATTATATACAACACGTTGCATAAAATCAAATAAAAATTAAAAAAACGCGAACAAAGTTCGCATTTTTATAAGTAAAATAGTATTTACCGTTATTGTCCCATTTCTTCTTCTCTTTTATTATGTTCAACTTGTGCAAGTAATTGGGTAACTTTGCCGATTAGGTCACGTTTTTTTGCAACTTCGCGCTCGGCCTTCAATTTGTCGGCGTCGACTTGTGCAGAAGAACATAAACTGAAACTTAGCACATTAGTGTCTTTGGATTTGATATCTTGCCATGTTTCGTATACAGGCTTGATTTGGGGATAGGTTTCCAGTATCGTTGCATGATCTTTGCCATTGTCCATGAATGGTTTCAAAAATTCAAGCAACTTTTTATTTATTGCAGATGCACGACCATGCACTTGTAAAGGTTCAAATTGTATTACTTCTTCAAATGTTTTGGTTTCGAATAAATTTAGATACCACTTGTGCGCCGACAATAGTTGGTTAATCTTGTCATCTATGTTGCCAGATTTTTTGTCGGTTTCCCTTGAGATCATATCAAAAGATATGGCTCTTTTCTTCTTTGGACCTGCTAATGTATTTCTTCTTGCTAATGAATATGACATGTTAATATTATACCAAATTTGTGACAAAAAATCAATATTATGCACAAAAAAACGCGTTTGTGTAACGCGTTTTATGAGAGGGAAGGGGGTTATTCTGGTGTTGCTTGTTGATTGCCGATGATGCTGCCATCTGTGTTTATTACCGCAAAATGTGTGGTAAGGTCGTTGGTAACGAATTGAACGAACCAGAACGCACTGGTAACATCGCGGTCTGTTATAATTTTGACATAGACCTCGAATGTGCTGGCGGCACGTATTTCGTCGGCAAGGTGTTCAACCGCAATTTTCAATGCCTGTTCCCAGTTAATTGAGCCCTCGGCCATACTTGGTTTTAAATCAAATACAACTGTGTCGGTTTCTTTTTGTAATGTGAATATAATTGGTGTTCCATCTTCCACGATTTTTCCGATATCGGTTGCAAAGTTTCTTCCGAATTTGTTACGTTCCAAGGTGACATTGATTTCCTCGGTCCCGACCTTTAGGATACCAGTTAATTCTTGTGTATCGATAAGTGCGCCGTCACGTGGATCAATATTTAATAGGCCAAATGGAACAGTTCCACTTGCAACACCATCCATTTGATAGTTTTGTTCGCGAATACCGCTGAAGAATTGGACGCGCAGGGTATCGCTTTCTGCGTGTTTCATGAAAAATCTGGCCTCGGAAATGTTATCCAGTGCCAGTTGGTATAACCCGACGGTTCGTGCAGATACAGATGCAACGATTATAAAAACAATTGCTGCGATTCCCAGTGCACCAAAAACAAACCATCGTTTTTTAAGTCTTCTGGGTGTTTTTATTTTTGTTGGCTTTTCTTTATGTTTTTTCATAGGACCTCCATTTAGAAATTTACCTATGCTTATTTGAACGAAACGCGAAAAATGCAAAAAACTTTTGCATATGATGTTTTAGGAAACATTGCGATTTTGCGATGCTTTCTTTAAAAGGAGGAAGTTTTGGACATTAATGTAATTTTCATGCCGCTGATTGCGGTATTGGTCTATTCAATTATGGAGGTTTTCAAAGCATTTGTACCACGAGGGAAAGAAAAGTGGCACAGTTTGATTCCGATATTATCAAGTTTTTGCGGGGGATTGTTGGGTCTTGGATGGTATTTTTTATCGCCAGAATTGGCGTTGTTACCAAATGTGGGAACGGCGGTGGTTATGGGGGTAATCAGCGGTTTGGGTGCAACTGGCGGGAATCAGGTATTCAAGCAGTTTCAAAAAAAGGCAAGTAAAGATGAGGAGAAAGAAGTGGGGTGATGATTTTTTAAACTTCGATACTGGCTTTGTTTTCTTCTGTTGAATTAGTAGTTGTTTCTTTGTTACCGCGCTTTTCCAAGACAAAGAATATTGTTACCACGATACTGGTGGCTAAAACTATTGCCAGTCCAACAATGAACGCCCATTCGACACCGCCGAAAACATTTACCAGCATGAATATTCCACCAATCAAAAATGCAATCGCAGATGCCAAGATAACTATGTTTTGAATATTTTTTGTCATATAAACCTCTCTTGGTTGAATCATAGCATGTTACAAAGAAAAGATAAACTTTTTTCTTCCATATCAATAGCACATAAAATATTTTTTTGCTATAGAATATATTTGTTCTTTTTTGTGTGGCAAAAAGAACCAAAAAGCCACTGGGGAGGGTTTGCGATACCCTCCCCAGACCCCTCCTAACGCTTTTATTAGAATACTGGTATGTTTTTATACCTAGTAAGTGGATAATTCTAATTTATGCAAAACATAATGATTATAACTTGCCCGCATCGCCAATCGTATAACCCTTTTCTGTTAACTTTGGGACTAATTGCTCCAACATCTTTGGCATGCCAGAATTTGATATATGGAACAGCAGAATTGCGCCAGGGTGGATGCGGCTGGTGATTTTGTCGGAACTGGTGGTTGGGTTGATTGGCTCCTTGCCCCAGTCTACTATGGCACCGCTCCACATTACTGTTTTTAGATTTTGTTCGTTTGCGATTTTTAATGTGCGCTCGTCGAATCTGCCTTTGCCTGGGCGAAAGTGTTTTATTTCTGATGTATATTTTTCATTGAATTTTGTTGTGAAATCCGCGATGTCTTTACGGATTGCGTCGTCAGGCAGCGTAGGGAGATCGCGATGATGGTCTGTGTGGTTACCTATGGTATGACCATCATCAATCATTCGAGTGACAAGGTCGGTTTCTTTTAGATAATTCCCACAAAGAAAGAATATTGCGCGGATGTTGTTTGCTTTTAGAATATCCAAAACGTCATTGGTAAATCCGGCCTCGTAACCCAAATCAAATGTAAAATAGACCTCTTTTTTAGTGGTGTCGCCGACGAATATGCCATTATGTTTTTCCAAGATTTCACGTGCGCTTGCGGGAATGCCAGGCGTTTGCTCTTTGGTATTTGGGGTAAGGCCCCAATTAATAATTCGTGTACCACCTTGTAAAAAGATGCTGACGATAGCCAATGATATGGCGAGTGTAAGGATAAAACTTTTTCTCATAACCTAGTTTGTGATTTACGTGATATAATATTCGTATGAAATCACTGGGAAACGATTGGGATGAAATTATCAAGGACGAGATTACGCAACCGTATTATCTTGAACTACGTGATTTTTTGAAAAATGAATACGCACGAAAGAGAATATACCCACCCATGGAAGATATTTACAGTGCATTGAGGATGACGTCATATTCGGATACAAAGGTTGTGATTTTGGGGCAGGACCCGTACATTAATCCGGGCGAAGCCCATGGTATGGCATTTTCGGTAAAAATTGGTGCACGGGTACCGCCGTCACTGCAAAATATTTTCAAGGAATTGCATGCGGATTTGGGTGTGAAAATTCCTAGTCACGGTTATTTAGTTGATTGGGCAAAACAAGGTGTTTTGTTATTGAACACGACATTGACGGTGGAAGCAGGAAAGAGCAGGTCTCATGCGAACAAAGGGTGGGAGAAATTAACAACATATATAATCCAACAGTTGGACAATAAACAGACTCCGATTGTATTTATGTTATGGGGACGAGACGCACAAACCAAGTTGGAAATAATCAAAAATCCCGTACACATGGTATTAACTGCGGCGCATCCCAGTCCGCTTGCAGGTGGACGATTTTTTGGAAGCAAACATTTTTCTCAGGCGAATAAATTTCTTTTGGATAATGGAATTGATGAAATTAATTGGGAAATTAAAGACGTAAATTAAAGGTGCTTACAGAAAATTTGCTTAATCGAATTAGTTATATTATTTTTTGTCGATAATATCATTGTGAAAACAATTTGGAAAAGCGAGATGCCAGACTTTAAACCTTTGTTATCCAATGTCGAATGCGATGTTGCAATTATTGGTGGTGGAATTGCGGGGCTTTGGTGTGCGTACAAGTTGTCAAAGAAAGGCAAGCGTGTTTGTGTTTTGGAGGCCAAGAGTGTGGGTAGTGGTGTCACAAAAGGGTCAAGTGCGATTCTGACATATGCGCATGATGATATATATCACCAATTGATTAAAAAACATGATACGGAGGTTGCAAGAAAGTATTTGCACGATGCAAAACGTGCAATCAAAGGTATTGTAAAAGTTGTTAAAGACGAAAACTGGGACATTGATTTGGAACCAATTGATTATGTTCTGTTTTCGAAGAAATGGGGCGGCAAGCGGAGGCTTGGAAAAGAAATTAGGGCATATGGTGAACTTGGTATTGATATACCCGAAATTGTACCAGATCTGCCTTATGGGGTTCGGTGTGCCATCAAATGCGGTGGTTCGTACCAGTTCAATCCATTAAAGTTAGTGTCTTGTCTTGCAGATGTGATTAAAAAAAATGGAGGTAAGATTTTTGAAAATACTATGGTGACCGAGGCACCGGATGGAAATGAATTGCGGGTAAATGAGTTTGCTGTGCGTGCAAAGGATTTCGTTGTGGCGACGCATTTTCCTTATATAAATTTGCCTGGGTTTTATTGGCTGAAAATGTATCAGGAACAGAATTATTGCATTGTAATTGGTGACAAGGGATGCGAGGATTTTTGCGTGGGCACCAGTTACGAAAGTATCGACCAAAAGGGATTTGAATACAGGCGCGTTGGAAACAAGATTTTGATTGATGGTGCGACTGTTCGAACGGGACAAAAACCATATCGGAGCAAGTACCAGATATTGGAAAAACATATTAATCGTTTTTTCCCAAATGCGAAAGAATATGTACGTTACAGTGCCCAAGATTGTATGACGTTGGATTTGTTGCCATATGCTGGGCGGTATTCCCATTTTGCAGATAACATATTTGTTGTCAGTGGTTTTAACAAATGGGGAATGACAGGGGCATATGTGACCAGTGATGTTGTGGTGGATATGATTATGGGAAAGATGGCGAGGGATGCAAATTTCAAGGAAAATATTTATTCGCCCCAGCGTAATGTATTGGTTGCCAATATTATTGATACGGTACAGAATGTGGGTGTGATTGCGGCATCATTTGCAAATGATTTATTAAATTTAGATGCTAAAAAATTCGAACGGATAAAGCCTGGGCAAGGTGCAGTGATAAAGTACAAAGGTCATCGCGTAGGTGCCAGCCGCGATGAAAAGGGGAAAGTACGTCTTGTCAGTGCGATTTGTCCACATCTTGGGTGTAACCTGAAATGGAATAAGGATGATTTGACATGGGATTGCCCATGTCATGGCTCACGCTTTGATACTGATGGAAATGTGTTAAATAATCCTGCGATCGAAGGGTGTAAGAAAGTTAAATAGATTGGGTATTTACAACGCAAGTATTAGTACTGTATAATTTAGAATGAACGTATATAATAATAGACCAACAGTGCTGAGAATGGGCGGCGACCCAGATTGCCGAGGAGATGAACGCTTGTCAACGCATACTATATATCAGGTGCCAAAAAGAAAATATGTTTGCATGAGTCCAGAAGGTATACTAACTCATATTGCCGCCGAAGCTATGGCGACCAAAGCCGGATATAATTCGCGTAATGCCGTGACAATTGGTGATGCGGCATATTCGTATGAAGGTAGTGCACAGGATTCATTTTATTCAAGTAAGAAGTTGGATATTTCCCAAGGCAAAATTGTTGCCGATTATACTAGGAACAAAGAATTTCAAGGAATATCATTTGATTTAGATGGAGGTGGAATAATCCTTAGTCATGCCTTGAATATTTTGCATGATTCGGTTAAACATCGCTTGGGATATCCAACTGATCGTAACCAATGTCATCATAACCAATTACATGGATTGGATTTAGCTGGTTTGAGTGGGCATTTAGACTGTAGGATTGTCGGTTCGATTGCCGAAAAAGCTTTGATTGCAGCACTCACATGTGACGGTATGGCTACGCTGGGTAAATTTAGGATAGCACCAACGGAAAGTATGATGTATCCATATGAAGATTTTTCACGCAGTTTGATTCCACACTTGTCACAAGATGAAAGAAAAGGAAAGCATGTATACGATGGTCTTAGAAGCAATATAAAATCTCACAACCACTTTACATTAGGTAGGCTTGAACATGGTCTTGGAAAGCTTAAAAAGTTTGATGTATTGCCTATTCTGAGTAATTATGAGGGAGCTATCTCGGAATGTCCTGACATTGCAGAAAATGGTGGTAACGTGTTGGCACGGCAAATGATTGAAATGGTGGGGACAAATTTTAATAATGGTCTTGTCAAGCATGTTGATACGCTTGAAAGCATAATAAATTCAAAATCAAAATAATTAGTGTGCTTAATTATTTTTCCAGTATGAGCAACTTTTCTTTTATCGAAAGACCGCCACGAAAGCCGGTCAAATTTCCGTTTTTGCCGACAATTCGGTGGCAGGGGATGATTATCGCAATTGGATTGCGGTTGTTTGCCATGCCGACTGCGCGTGAGGCGCGTGGATTGCCGGCAAGGGCTGCGATTGATTGGTAACTGGCGGTTGTGCCGTATGGAACGTTGTCTTGCATAATTTGCCATACCCGTTGAAAGAATTCACCGCCTTTTGGTTTTAAGGGGAGTTCAAATACTTTTCGTGTGCCTGCAAAGTATTCGCCCAGTTGTGTTTGTGCCCGCTTTAAAGTTCCGCAGGCAGGGGATTGTGGGATGTTTAATGGATATTCGCCGTCAAAATATAAATTTGTTATAAAATCATCAACGGCAACGATTGTAAGGTTTCCAATTGGTGAATCCATTGTTAAATAATTCATACAAGATTCTATCATATTATTCTTGATTTTTGATTGCAAATGATATATAATTCTTTTGTTGTGGTAGCGTGGCGCAATTGGTTAGCGCACAGGATTCATAACCCTGAGGTTCCCGGTTCGATTCCGGGCGCTACTACCAAACAAGACAACTATATGGTAAAATAGAAACGCTGTTGGAGGTAAGATGTTCTGTTCAAAGTGTGGAAATAACTGCGGTGAAGGTACAAATTATTGTGCAAGGTGTGGGAGCAACATTGTCCCTAGTGCAATTGTCGCACCACAGCTAGTACGTAGAGGGAAAGGGCGGATAGTTGTTGGAATAATATTGTATGCTTTTTCTGCTTTGGCTTTGTTTGGTGCAATTGGTTTCCAGTCAATATGGGAACCAGTAACCGAATATAATACGTCTGGGTATACTGGAACAATTCGCCAAATATCCCCGGTTGGTCAGTTTAGAATTTATACTCATGAACAAGACTTTCCCCTTTTTATTGTTGTTCCCGATTTTGTTATAAATGAACAAGCACTTCAAGAACTTGCAGTTGGAGACGTTATAAATTTCAGAATAAGAAACCTTGGTGCAAATAATACCATGAATGGCGTTAGTATTCATGTAGTTTGTCTTAGCATAAATGGAATAGAAATAATAACCCTGGAAAGCGCAAATGAGCATTTTGATGATGTTAGACGAATGGCAGGTGTTGGATTCGGTATTTTGAGCGGGGTTTTATTTTTTATAGGTACTTGTTTGATAGTTTGGTATTGCGTTCAAACTAGGAAACGAAAAGCATACGTGGAAAGTAAGGAGGAATTATGAAAATAGAAAAACTTGTTAAGTTGGCCACGGATGGTGATGTTAGGGCGCAGAATGAGTTAGGGTACTATTATGCCAATAAAAGAGAATTTAAGGATGCTTTGAAAAAGGCAGCGGTACAGGGATTTGAAGATGCGAAGGAATGGCTAGAAGAAAATAAATTTTGATCTTTTACATTGCTTTGTGGTCAAGAAATATGCTAGTATAATTTGTTATGAAAAAGAGTGAAAATGTTGGAAGAAATATGAATGCGGGATTTTTTGAATCCCGACTTTTTTCTAATTTATTTATTCCTGTGTTGTATTTATTTGTGGTGTTGGTTTTGGATATTATTTTCTATGTCAGTTTGGGGTGGGCGTTTCCACATATGTATATTTTTTCTTTTGGGATAACAATTATTTTTGCGTTGCTTGTCAGTTGTATTCCAAGCCGCATCGCACAAATTTGTATATTCACGCTGTTTTTGGGTTTAAGGGCGTTTGCATTGGTTGGGAATGTAATTGCGTCTGAGTCTTTGAATGAATTGTTTATTTTGGAAAGTTTGCGTGGTACAGCGGAAATGTTGCAGTTTGGTGATGTGGGATATATTCCGTTCTTGTTGACTGTGGTCGTTGTATTAATCGTTGTTGGATTCTTGGTGGCATCTATCTTTTTGCACAAGTATTTCAAAAGAATGAAACTTCGTTCCGGATATGGATATAACATGCGTGGTTTGGTTGCAAGTTTTGTTGCTGTTGTTATGATTGTATCCACAGTTGGCGTCAGTTTTGTACGAATGGCACCAATTGATCAACGGGAAGGGCATTTCTTTACGAACAATTTGGATAATGACAGATTCATATTGTCTACATTTCTTAATCGTCATGCATTCTTGCAAAGATTTGGACCCACGATGTTTTACATTACGAATGTGTTAGAGATTCTGAGTATGCGTCCTGTATTCGGCATGACGATACCACAAAGTAGTGGTTCATGGAACGAATGGAGCACAGAAATTCTTGGGCTTGATGAAAATTATAATTTGATAATGATTATGATGGAGACGATAGAGTTTGATGCGATTAATCCCTTGGTGACACCGAATCTGTGGCGGTTAAAAAGTATGTCAACATGGGTGGACGGTTATTTTGGTGTTGAACGAACCGTCATGCCAGAATACGTAGCACTAACAGGTAGTCACACAATGGGTCAGGAAATGTGGTTTACATACACACATAACGATGTTCCGCAAAGTTTACCAAATATTTTCCGTCGTATGGGTTACGACCAAATGGGGTCTTTTCATAATTTCCGTGCGAACCAGTTTCGTCGTGATCAATTGTTTCCTGCGATGGGTTTTTGTTGGTATCGTACCACGAATCATTATATTCCAGACAGTATCTCGGGACATACCAACAGGAACTCGGACTTTTTGTTGTTTGATGTTGCAATAGATGATATTGCACCATATGGCAAGACATTTATGAATTATGTTTTGACAGTATCCGGACATCACGGCATCAATATTCATTTGCAAAACAAATATGAAAATGGTCAACCTGTTTATGCGGATTTACCCGCCCCACACCAACGACGTGCGTTTACCACAAACATTGATCAACATACCCAGAACTTTTTGGTGGACATTGACGCAATTGCAGGGATGGAATATTATCTTGCACAATTTTTTCCAAAGTTGGCGGTGGGTACGGATTTCGAACGTATTGCCGCGTTTCAGTATTTGGTAAAGGTTCACAACCTTGATCGTGGGATTGGACGTCTTTTACAGCATTTAGAGGAAACGCCTGATTTCCGTCATCCATGTGGCACGGTCAAACTGATTGATACAACGGCATTGGTTTTGTACTCGGATCATTTTAATCATTCTTGGTATGGTCATAGGTACAATCCAGGTGGTGGAAAACTTTCGAACACAAATGTAAATCGTCCACTAGGGGAGCAATTGGTATTTATGTTGTATAACCCACGCGAGGCTGATTTACGTAAAAATGCGTTGCCAAGTGGTTGGCGTTGGAATGGTGCAACAGAATTTTTTTCGACCCGACCATTTAATCCGGTAATTTACGCCAATGACCCAGGAACGAGGGTTGAACCACCGATTGATGGCATTGGCAGACGCATCGAACGATTTATGTCAAATATTGATATTTATCCAACTGTGGCACATTTGTTTGGATTTCGTACACATACAAATGTTACTCTGGGTGTGTCTGTTTTGGAAAAAGACAGTTTTTCCATAGGTATCGGATTTATTTCAGGTGGATTGTTTTTTGGTCTGTGTCCAGAAACAAGACAACCATGGGCAACGCGTGACATGGTTAATTTTGGTATTAGGCATTTTGGTCAGACAACTGCACCAACAAATGACGCAGTAATCGCACAGATACGTGACAGAATAAACGATTCAATGAATACAATGCATTTGTTACGGATTTTCTTTGAGGCAAATGCATTTCCAGATTATGCGTATTATGTGTTTGGTTGATTAAAGTTTTTAATTTAAAAACGTCGCCGGAAAGGCGACGTTTTATTAATATTTTTTGATTACTTTCTGTTTTGGATTGCGTCGATTGGTTTAAGTTTGCTGATTTTTCGTGTTGGTAGGAAAGATGCAAGCGCAGCCACAGCAAGGGCAATGGCGGCAAGGAAGGCAATTTGTCGTATACCAAATCTTAGAAGCGTTATTGGCTGGCCAAGTTCAGAACCGACAAGGTTATTAATCATTAGCACGCCAACCAATGTCAGTGCTATAGCAACCAGCCATTGAATGAATGTTATAATCAAACTTTGGTTAAAGAATATCTTGTAAATATCGAATCTGCGTGCACCAATAGCCCTTAGAATTCCTATGTCACGCTTTTTGTACGAAATTGTCATTGTGATGTAACTCATAATCAATAGTGCTGCGAAAATTGCAAAACCAAGACCGACCCACATAAACACGGTGGAGATGACCTCTATTACCTCGACAAAGTCTCTGAAGAAACCGCTGAATTGATTGGATATGGTCAAGAACGACATGCCGCTTCGGTCGGCTTGCATTAGATATTGGATAAGGTCGCGATCCGCAGAGGTGCCTTGCAACTTTGCTATTAATGTAGGGAATGATGGCAGTATAAGATGCGCAATGTTCAAAGAAGTCATATCATCATTATTCATTAATGCGGTAGAATTAAATTGCCAATCCATGTTGTTTAATTCAACCCAACCAAAATCATCAAAGTCACCAGCCCCAAGGAAGGGGTGTGCAAATCCAACAACATTAAATGTTTCCAGTTCATTCCAACCCCAATTTTGCGTTGATTGGTTAAAGCCTTGGTTCCATAGTGAGTATGTTCTTATGTTGCCTGCGAAACTGAATGCAGGGAATAAGAGTGCAAGTGCATCTCTTAACTCCTGAGAGTTTATGGTTGTGTAACTGAAAGGGATTAGTGTGTTTGGCATTTCACCAAACAAGTGAATGGCATACACCGAATTACCGCTAACCCAAGTGGTTCCGATACCAAAGTTAATTGAACCACTGTTGAATTGCAGATTATGCAAATCCACAATAATCTCGCCTGGGTTTAGCGTTGTTTTTGCAGGGTCAAAGAATATTGCATTTTGTTCGTGAACATCAAAACAACCGAAACGACCTATACTTTGCCCCCACGCGAAGTCTGGGTTTTCGTTCATCATCAAAAATTGGTTAAAATGAGCAAATTGTGGCGTGTCAAAAAACGGACTGTCTTCGTGGATAAATAATGAATTGGAAAACCCAGACAGGAATACGTTACGTAATTCGTCCATTAGTAACCAATCGCCAAAGGATCCGCCACCTTGTTGTCGAAGACCTTCGTAACGGGATGAATCAAAGTTGGTTTGAACAACACCTACGATGGTCAATGTTTGTCCCATAATGTCAAATTCACGATTCTGGATAGAGGCAAAATCCGTAATGTTGTAAGGCGGTGATATTGATGTGGGTCCTGGCCAGTTACGACGTCTAAAGTTTGCAAGGTGGACATCGGTAATCGCAACCTCGTTAACTGTGGTTGGAAGTGTTCCGTACATCATGGAAAGACCAAAATCAGACAATTGTGCGGTATTTTGCATGTTGAACCCTGTGGTAATTGGTAAGTAGTAATTTCCCATGTTATTTGTATCCGCGTAACTGAATTGAAAGCCGCTCCATCTGTCACCGATTGGTGCTGCGCCAATGAAGGAATGGTTTGGAAAGCGGTTGGTAATATGGTCTATGTCTGCTTGGGTTACGTTACCTTCGTCGAACCATGTATCTTGAAGATTCCAACGTTCGCGACGGACAACACCTATTGTTGTGTCGCCTGCGGCGTTTATGGAATCGTGCATTGCACGAACTTCGTTAAATGCGGCGGCTGTGTCTGCCACACCAAAGAATGTCAAAGCAAAAGCAGCCAGTAAAATTGTAAAACCAATTCTAACCTTTTTGACTTTTAGACCGGATGCACCCATCTTAAATGAATCCCAGAATTTGAATCGACTCTTGATAAGTTTAAAGTTATTGTCGCCTGAACGTTTGATATCTTCTGGCTTGGTGCTGTCGAAAAATTCGCGGTTGCCATTTTCGTCCATCTTTGCAAACTTTTTGAAATTTGCGTTTATATTTTTATCCAACGAGATTATCACACCGTCTTGTTTTCCTTGGCTGAGAACCTTGTCTACGATAAAATCGCGTTCTTGTTTGGTTGGTGTGTGACCCGGTTCAATGAACAATGTCTGTCCAGATACAATGACTTTGTCAGATACGTTTTCAATTGGGGCAAGGTGCTTGGTTTCGTCGGACAGGATTTTCCCGTCTTTTAATTCGATGATTCGATCCCCATATGTTTCGGCAAAGTCACGGTCATGTGATACGACGATAATAAGGTGATTTTTACTTAGTTCCTTTAAGGTTTCAAAAACCTGGACCCCGGTTGCGCTGTCCAAGGCTCCTGTTGGTTCGTCCGCCATGATTATTTCCGGATCCTTTATAAGGGCACGCGCGATTGCAACACGCTGTTTTTGACCGCCAGACAATTGGTTGGGTTTTCGACCACCGAGACCCTGCATGTCTACCTGTTTAAGGATATTATCCACCGCAACACGATCGGCAGGTTTGCCTTGGAGTTCCAATGCAAGTGCGATGTTCTTTTCTACGGTGAATTCATCCAGAATGTTATATTCTTGGAATATGAAACCGATGTAGGTGTTTCGGTAACTGTCAAAGTCACTGCCGCCGAAAGTTTGACTGGATTTGCCTTTGATTATTATCTCGCCGCTTGTGAATGAATCTAGACCACCGATAACATTCAACAGGGTGGATTTACCTGAACCACTTTTACCTAATAAGAACACCATCCCAGTATCCGGGAATTTCACAGACACATCGTTCAATGCTCGCACGGATCCAGCACCTTTTTGTTGGTATTCTTTTACCAGATTTTTTACTTCTAACATTTTGTCCTACCTTTTATTTCAATAGTATACTCTGCAGTAAAAGCAAAAACAATTAAAAATTTATTGTTCCAGTAGTTTTGATGTTTGCCGGGGGTTTTTATATTGTATTCAATATTACAATATGATAATATGTTTAGGGAAATGGAAGGATTAAAAGACATTTTATTGGTTCCGCGAAGCGAACATCAAATGGGATGGGCGGGGTTTTTCGAAGAACAGCAGCATGAGATAAGAAAATTAATAGGTGATTATAATCACCCGGTCGAATGGTTTGGTTCGACATCAATTCCTTCTGTTGAATTTGCAAAGCCGGTATTGGATATAGCAGTTGCGCAAGAGCCTGGTTCAAAAAGACTTGCGCGGTTTTTGGGCAAAAGATTGTACGAAACAGGCGAGCGTCGGTTACAAAATTCAATCATAGGATTCACAGATAAAAACAAATCACAATTTTATTGTTACGATAGAAATCCAGATGATGTCGGACGATTACTAACGCATCAAGTAGCCACAATGCCACAATACGAGGATTGTTGGACCAAGTACTTTCATTTCAAACAATTATTGACAGAATACCCGCAAATTGGCCAAATGTATTCGGAAACAAAGCTTGGTATCGCTAAACGGTTTCCCGCAAACATAGTTGCATATACCAATGCAAAATCTCCGTTTGTGTCTGCGGCAGTCAGCCTTGGTTTTGAAAAATATGGCAGGTCCAAAGCAAGTGATGAAACAGTGGAAGCAGCACGTGCAAGTGCAAATCCAGAATTTTATGCACAAATGAAAAAAATTGTGGATGAAAAGGATGCAGAGGTGTCGGAGGGTATATGAATCAATTTTATTGTGGCAGATGTAAGATTGTGTTTGAAGGCGAGGAGGCGCGATGCAAGTGTGGTAAGAAGCGATTAAAGCCACCCGTTGTTAATGATATTATGTTTTTGACATTTCGGATTCATGGTCCGACGTCGGGGATGTTGGAGGATTTGCTTGAACAACATGAAATTCCATTTATGCGACAAGAGTCCCGTGGTGGCGTACCAGGTGCAGCGTTTGGTAAAAGTTCGCACTTTGATTATTTTGTACCATTTGGGGCGTACGCAAAAGCCAAAGAATTGGATGAAATTGTACCCAGATAATAAAATGTATTAGTATTTTAAACACGTATTAAGTTATACTAGTATGTATAACTAATGAAAGAAAATAGACTAAGACGATTGTTTTCCCGCCATGGGAAACTGGATATAAGTATTTTTGTGACAGCAATCGTTTTTGCAACCATTTATGTAATTGGTTTTGATATTTTTATACAATTGACTAGAACGATAAGTTTGGAAAACCCACAAATATATTCACGAGGTTTGATTGTCTGGATTACGATTTTACGGGTTCTAACCGCAGGTGCAGCGGCAGCAGTAATTGTGGGGGTTTTTTACAAAAACAAAACGCTGAATAACATAAGTATAATTTTCGCATTGCCAATTGTCATTTTAAATATTATTTTTTTGCGTGGAAATCTTGTTGCAATCGGCGGGGATTATTTCTATTGGTCCAGTTTTGCTTCGATACGGTTTATCATTGAACAAGTTTTGTTTCTTGCGCTTTGTGTATTGGTGTTAATTAAACATAACCCAAGATTTCGTTTTAACAGAAAAGAAATTTTGCAAGCATCATGGGTTTTTGCATTGATAGTTGTTCTGTTTATTCCATTATGGGTGTTTCAATTATTCTTTGGGCAGTCCACAATCGAGATTGGTTTATTCTCGCGTGTACACCTATGGTGGCTGTACAGTCATTTTGTGCTGATTTTTGGTTTTTGGTTTGTCCTAAGAAACAAGTCAAAAGATTTGAAATATCTTGTATGTTTGTTTTTATCACTTGCGGCATTCTTTCATTTTTACAACGGATTTCAAATGTATACAGTTTCTATTTTGGAAACCTCTGTGAATAATCTTCCGTTGCATATTTGTAACCTTGCCATGATTGCGATACCAATTGCGCTTATTACGCGTTGGAAAGCATTGTTTTATTTCACATTGTTTGCAAACAGTGTGGCTGCTATGGCTGCAAGCGTCTTCCAGGATGTGAATCATTACCTGATTAGTTATTACGCATTAAAGTACATTGTCCAACACGTTAACGCGTTTTTTATCCCTGTGTTGATTTTGGCACTTGGCATATTTGAAATGCCAAAGGTGAAAGACTTTAAAAATGCGTCAATTATATTTGCTGTTTACTTTTTGGTGGCGGCTATTATTAACGTGATTTGGGTGAATTGGTATTATGACATTAACTTTTTCTTTATGATGGATGATACACTTACCAGCATATTTGCTTTTATGATTACGGTGCGGGATATTACATTTACAATAATGGCCTTTGGCTATCCGATTACTGTTCCTTATCTTTATTTTTTAATTATGTTTGTTGGGGTTGTCTTGATGATGATGATTCAGGCATGGGGGATTGTCTATATTCATCGGTTTGCAACTAACTTTGAGTTTTACAGACAAAAAAGAATTGAACAAAGTGTTGATTTATTGCAATTAAAGAAAGACATGAGAGGCAGGAACATTACTGAACCGTTAAACGAAAAAGGAGTGGACATGATAAAAATTACAAAATTCACAAAGGTATATTCTGGACAAGATAAAAAAGCGGTTGATAATTTGAATTTGGAATTGCACTCGGGTGAGGTTTTTGGTTTCCTTGGGCACAATGGTTCTGGGAAAACGACCACGATAAAGTCTATGGTGGGGATTTTGCCTATTACTGATGGCAATATTGAAATATTTGGATATGATATTGCCAGACAGCCATTACAAGCAAAACGTTTAATTGGATATGTTCCGGATAACCATGCGGTCTATGAAAGGTTAACAGGGCGCGAGTATATTAACTACGTCGCAAATCTTTATGAAGTGGAACCAAGCCTTAGACAGGAGAGATTAGATAAACTGGTGAAACAATTAAACATGGGACATGCGATTGATAATAAAATCAAAAGTTATTCTCATGGTATGAAACAAAAGGTTACAATTATCGCGGCGCTTATACATAATCCTAAACTTTGGATATTGGATGAACCATTGACTGGATTGGATCCACAAAGTGTATTCGAGGTTAAACAATGTATGAAAGACCACGCAAAAGCGGGAAACATAGTGTTCTTTAGTTCACATATCTTGGATGTTGTGGAAAAGATTTGTGACAGGGTGTGTATTATTAAAAGAGGCCAATTGGTTGATTTGATCGATTTAAAGAAAGATATAAAAAAAGGGGAGAGTCTGGAGACCCTTTATCTAAGTAAACAAGGTATGACCGAACTCGTAGACGAGGGAGGGGACAAAAAATGAAAAGGCTTCTAAGACTGACCAAGTTTCAATTAAGCGAAAAAGTTAACATAGAACCACTTAGCCACTTTCCGTCTTTGCTGCGCATTATTTTATTGAAGACAGTTATGGTGGCGGTATGGACAGTGTTAATTTTTGCTTTGTTGGATAGACTGGCGGTTGATGTTCTTTCATTTTCCCCAGAACCTGCTTTGATTGGATTCTTTATTGGTGTGGTGATGTTTCTTTCGTTTCTTACCAGTATTAATTCGGTTATAACAAATTTATTTTACGCAAGCGATAATGGATTCTTGTTAAGTTTTCCGGTAAAACATTCCGAGGTTTTCTTTTCAAAATTGTTGTTTCTTGCCACAATAGAACTTAAACGCAGTTTGACATTTGTTTTACCATTATTAATTGCATTTGGTATTGTTGCAGGGTTTGGTGTGGGTTTTTATTTATTGATTCCTTTTTTTGTTATTTTGATTGCGTTGTTGCCATTGTTGTTGGCGGCTACGATTTCAATTCCAATGACGTATTTGATTCAATTACTTAAAAAGAATTCTGTAATTGCGCTTTCATTTTTCCTTGTTGTCATGGTGCTATTTGCATGGGGGTTCGGATATTTCGTTTCACGGCTGGATATACAAATCAGTGTATGGGGTGCGTACCGAGCTATTTTCGAAGCCACGATGTCATTCTTTGTTTGGACGACCAACGTTTTGATTGTACCGCGGTTTATCTCTGACTTGATATTTTTTCAAAATGTGCTGGTCAGTTTAGCGGTAATTTTTGGAACAATATTATTTTGCTTGATTGTTATTATTCTTGTTGTGCGTCCGTTTTATTTTAAAATGGCAATGTTGGGTAGTGACAACAGACCAAGCCGAAAAAAGAAACAAATAAAACAAATAAAGACAGAAAAGGAAAGAGGTATTTATTATGTCTTTTTCAAGAAAGAGGGCCTTATAATGTTGCGGTCACCTAACCTGTTATTTACCTTTTTCTTGTTCATTTTTCTTATGCCATTTATTTTGTTCGCAGCAAATTCGCTTTTAAACGTTATTGCTACGCGGCCTATAGGCGACCAAATTCGAATCGTTGCAAATGCGTGTTTAATTTTGTTGATTGCTATGTCGTCGAATGCGTATTGCGCAACCGCCATATCTCGGGAGGGACATGCATTCTATTTAACAAAGACCAGTCCAATGTCATTTCGTAGCCAAGTATATGCAAAAATAACAATGAACGCAATTATTGCGACGCCTATGATTTTGGCATCATGTATTGTTGTGTTTGTGCTGACGGGTGCGACATGGTGGCAGATGTCTTTTGTATTTGTTGCGGCATCTTTTATTAATATAGGTCATATGTTGTGGAGTTTCGAGATTGATCTTCTTCGTGCAAAGATAGGAACTCTGGATGAGAGCGAGTCTGGTGCCAATAACGCAAACGTTGGTACAAGTGTATTGATTGGTCTTGTGCTGACAGTTATTTGTACATTGTTTTTTGGGTTAAATGTTTTTTTTGAGTTTCAATGGCTTTTGTGGATTAAAGTTTTAATTTTTGCGATACTATTTGCATATATCAGATATTATTTGCTTGACATTAAACTGCATTATAATTTAAATAAGTTAGGAGGTTGAAATGACCAAAAGAACGACAGCAATAATTATTGCAAGTGTCATAATAATCAGTTTTGTTGTAATAGCAATCTGGGCAGCCGCATTCAGGGATGTGGATCCAATTGTTTATGCACAAAGCGTGGAATTCGTGGATCTAGAAACAGGTCACGTGATATTTGATTTCGAGGAAAACCCAGGTATTGTACATACCGTGCGTGTGCGGGTGTTGCCTGAAAACACGACAGATAAAAGGGTATTGTTTGCAAGTACTGCTCCAAGTGTTCAAGTGACAATTGACGAGACCGATCCTCACGTAGCACATATAAAAATGCTTGAGATAGATGGGAGTGCGGTTATTACTGCAACAACGCGGGATGGTACTGACTTGACCGCAAGTCTTGTCGCAATAGACAGTACGGCTCCGGATCGTGTGTTGACATTTAACCCAGATACATCTACATTTGACCCTGATCGTGGTGTACATGAGTTCGCACTTGGTCAATATGCGTTTTACGTTGGCTTTACATATCGTTTTTATGGAATTAATTCGATAACCAGTGCAAACAACCAGGGTGCTGGCGCCAATGGTACAATTGCAACAGTATACGGAGTTCAAGTTCTGAGTTTTACGGAAGAAGGAAATTATGCTCTTGTATTTGCATTGCCAAGCGGACCAGTGACAGTCAATGTGCGCGTTGTTTATCGTCTTGCTATGTTTACTCCGCCTGCAAGTTTTAACCACGACAACTATGTAATAGGTTCAAGAAACGCAATGAACTTTAATTTGGTGATGTTAAAATTCCCTGAACTTACGCCAGTTGCAGCGCATATGAATGTTGCAACATACAATGCAATGAATGATGCAGTAATTAATATTATTGACGATATAACAGGTGATGTTGTTGAGTTCTTGAACCAGGATTTTGGAACAAAAATTCGCATTGAATTTGCATTGCGTTACCAGGCAATGCCAAATATTGAAATTGAATTCACATTGCAAGACGGTTACAACGTCTGGAATCTTACCCAACTTAGACAGCGTTTTGCTGATTTGAGTGCGGTTGGAGTGATGATGCACAGTAGCGTAACAATCGTTCCATCCGATGTTCCTGATTTCATCATACCAGAAGGGCAAACAGACGCAGGGCTTTTACGTCAATTGGAATTGGGTGTCTTTAATCGTGACTCTGTGAATTTATTTGCAACAGATGTAATTGATTTTTATGGGAATAACCACACAATAGATTATCGACAACTTCCTTTGGTACCACCATCCCAAGTTGGAATTGCACAAGGTGAAATAGTTTTTGCAGGAACATCATTGTTTAATATCCAAGGTAGAACAAATGATATAGATTTTGGTGTTTTTGATCTTAATATCATTGGGCACACTGGAACACCGACTGGTGCAAATGCACCAAATGAAAGCGGTGGGATGACAGCATTTATAGTAGATGCAAGACGCGGTGGTGCTCTTGTAGAAATTGCATCAATATCACTTGTGATGGAAAACGTCCAAATTCGTGCGTCAAACACGGGAATATATATGGAAGAAATTTCAGCACATCTTTACAACGTAACTATAGAAGATATGTTCTCGCACGCGATTAATAACTATAACTCGCAAGTAATACTTGAAAACAGTGAATTCCGCAGAAGTGGTGGCCCATTGTTTCACGTAATTCACAGAAGAACGTATGAATTTGATTTTTCACCATTTAATTTCCGTTTGCCGCCTCCACCATCAATTGATATTGTTGGAACATTTATTGCGGACAACTGGTTATATGGGGACGAAGCATGGATGATGGCGATGGGCTTTCATCTAATAATACCTGGGTTAAAGACTGCTGCGGAGACTGCATTCAATGCCAACTTTGGTCTTACAATGCTAAGGCAAGGCGAAGGTGCGCAAGAAGCATTTAACTTTATTATGATTTTCCGTACATATGGACTTAATCACCAAGGTGGCGGTTCCAATCAAATGCATGGTGCGGGATGGACACATGCTTGGTCAATTGATGCAACACAAAAGTATGGAAGTAATCCAAATAACGCGGTGTACTTGATTCCGGCGGGAAATATACCGATGCCGGCATCCGGTACGGCTGCATTTGCATCTAACGTTGGTTCGCTTTCAGGAACTAATCCATCTGGGGTTATTAGTTTCAATCAGGACACAGACTCTGGTTTGTTTGTGCTTACAGAGAATGCGCCTGGACTTGGCTTGGTTGGTCTTCTTATCGAGGCACGAAACATGTAATTAAAAAAGCCCCGTTACGGGGCTTTTTTTTATTGGGCAGATGTTTTTTCTATTGAAGGTTGCGAATATCCTTTAGGCCATTTTTCAATAAAGTTGGAACAGAACATTATAATAAGACAGACGGTTGCAACAAGAACCTGGGTCATTGCGGTAAACCATCCAATGTTTATCGAGGTGAAAATAAAGATAACAGCGGAAAGTGCAATTGCTGTTAGATATGTGATGGAAGTTTTTCTGTTCTTTTTGCAACGTAATTTGACAATCACAAGCGTAATAACACAAAGTACACAAATAACGCCGAAACTCATTGCCGAACTGATGTGGATTATACGTCTCCATGTTTCCAAGCCGACTATGGTTACGGTGACAATTGACATACTACAACCGATTATCAGAGCAATTTCGAATAAGCGACTTTTGAAATTTAGACGCGAAGCAAGAAGTTTCAAATTAAAGTAAACGGCAAGACCGGTAAAGATACCCCACAAAATAAACAGGGCATGATTTTGTTCTCCAATTGCACTGAGTGGGTCTCGTGTAGGATAATCCCCTCGACTGATTAGTATGAATGACATTATTATAGACACGATGACGGAGGCTCCGCAAAGGATGCTTTTGAAAACTACGCGTTTACTTACTGGCTTTTCTGGTTTTGTTTGAATTTCGTTTTTCTGGGTCATATCTTTTATATTACCATATAAAATTCAATATGTTAAATCATTTGGTCACAATTTGCAAGGATGGTATATTTAAGTTATGAATAACACTGAAAACGCATCGGGTAAAGAGACCAAGGTTAATTTGCCAACGCCGGTTCAAATACGTGCGCATTTGGACGAATATGTTATTGGCCAAGATGACGCAAAGCGTGTTTTGGCGGTTGCGGTTTATAACCATTACAAACGGGTTTTGTTAGGTAGTGACGTTGAAATCGGTAAGAGTAACATCATGATGATTGGACCTACCGGTTCTGGTAAGACATACATAGTCAGCACGCTTGCAAAGATGTTGGGTGTTCCGTTTGCTATGGCGGATGCAACCACTTTGGTTGGTTCTATGCATCCGGCGAAAGAGATAGAGAACATTCTTGCAACTCTCATACAAAATGCTAACCTAGATACAAAGCAAGCGGAACGCGGAATTATCTATATAGACGAGATTGACAAGGTCGCGAAAAGATATGCCCCGCATGGTGAAGGAATTCAACAAGCATTGTTGAAAATTATTGAAAAAACAATTGCTGCTGTTCCTATTGCGGGACAAGTTTATCAGGTAGATACGGGGAATATTTTGTTCATTGTGGGTGGTGCGTTTGTTGGGTTGGATACGTTGGTGCAATTGCGAACAAGTGGAAGTGCAATAGTTATCCAAGAAGGCGAGTCTGAAAAATTACTTAAGAATCTTGCGGTAGAAGATATTGCAAAATACGGACTTATCCCTGAATTTGTGGGTCGTCTTCCAGTCATTGTTACGTTGGAAGGATTGAATATACAGGCATTGTCGGATATTCTTACGAAACCGAAAAATGCTTTGATTACCCAATATAAAAAGATGTTTGAATTGGATAATGTGGAATTGGTCTTTGACGAGGAAAGTATCCAAAAAATTGCGGAAAAGGCGGTTAAGTTAAAGACTGGGGCACGTGGTCTAAGAACGATTCTTGAGGGCTATATGCGTGATATCATGTACAAGGTGCCCAGTGAACAGAATCTTCACAAGGTTATAATATCAAAGGACGTTATAGCAGGGGAAGAGGACGCGGTTTTTGAATACAACGTAACGATAGAGGAAGAAGAACTGTTGCCGTTGGTACCTAAGGCGATGAGAGGCAAAACAGCCGAAAGTTAAGGAGGACACGTGCAAAAAATAGCATACGATAATGGTGATAAATATCTAGGCGAAATTCAAGCCGAAAAAAGACATGGTAAAGGCAAATACCAATTTGCCAGTGGTAGCATTTACGAAGGTGGCTGGATAGAAGGTAAAAAGAATGGTGAAGGGACATATGCTTTTCCCGGTGGCACAATTTACAAAGGCGGTTGGCAAGATGATAGAAAACACGGGAGAGGTATTTATGTTTATGCTAATGGTGACAAATACGAGGGTGAATTTGGAAATGGAAAGCAAAATGGCCTTGGGAAATATTCATACATAAACGGCGACAAATACGAGGGTGCTTGGCAAAATGGTATGCAAAATGGTGTGGGACTTTACATTTATACGAATGGTAATACTTTTGGCGGTGAATGGAGAGATGGATTCAAAAGCGGCAGGGGCAAGTTTGTATATGCAATGGGTGATGTATATGAGGGTTTTTGGCAAAATGATAAAAGGCATGGATTTGGTACACTGGTAAAATCCAATGGTAATAAATACGAAGGAGAATGGAAAGACGATAAGCAGCATGGCAAGGGTGCGTTCTTGTACGTTGGTGGTGATAAATATGATGGCGAATGGAAGAATGGAAAACAATGTGGCAAAGGTATAAGGTACTTTGTCAACGGAGATATATATGATGGAGAATTCAAGGAAGATCAAATGCATGGGAAAGGAACTTTTCATTATTCCAATGGAACCAAAAGTCCCTGTGAATATGCAAACGGGATAAGAAAGTCTTAGAAATAAATATTATTTGCTGTTAAGGGTTATTGGTGCTAATATTATTTGATACTAGTTATTTTGCATTAAATAAAAGGTAAAGACAAAAGTGAAACTTAAACATATACCCAATATTCTTGGCGTACTTAGAATTTTGATGACTATTCCGATTATTTTTTTAACCCCTTTTGGTATTGTTTCTATGGTGCTATATATGGGTGCGGGGTTTACGGATATGATTGATGGACCGCTTGCACGTCGTATTAAAGACGGGCGCAGTCAAATGGGTGCGACATTAGACAGTGTGGCGGACATGTTGTTGGTTATTGTGGCAATCGTATTCTTGATGCCTGCGATGGATATTTGGGGCTGGTTATTCTTGTTCTATATAATTGCATTATCATTTAAAATTGGTTCAGGCTTTGTTGGATATGTAAAGCATAAAGAGATGGTGTTGTTACACACATATACAAATAAATTACTTGGGTTCTTGTTATTCATTACTCCAATTTTATATTTCTTTTTTGGCCCAAGTCTAGCATTAAATATCTACATAATTTTTGTGGGTGTGGTTATTTTTGTAATTACTACTGAAGAGATATTAATTAACCTAATGCTTAAAAGACCATGTCGTGATATCAAAAGTGTGTTTGGTATACGTGCGGCCAACAGGGCATTCGCACTAGAAGATGCAAACAAGCCAGTTGAAGATGAAAGTGTTGTTATGTAAAATTAAATAAAAATGGTGCTATTGTTTAGCACCATTTTTATTTGTAGAAGTTGTAGGAATTTTTGGTTTTGTTACTTTTTGTTTTAATTTATCCAGTCTTTCACGTTCGATATTTGCGATTTTATCGATTTGGGCAATTACCTTTTGTTTGTGAAGCCACCAATCGCGGCTCCAGACCCGTAGTATTTTCCAGCCACGACTTTCCATGAATGCGGCACGGAAGACATCACGCTCTAATACACTGGAACTGGAGCGGAAAGCTGCGTCGTCACATTCTATACCCACGAGGTATGTATCATGTTTTCTGTCGTAAACTGCGAGTGAGAGTTTATAACTGTTATTTCCGAGGTCAATTTCTACCGAATATCCAAGTTTTTCAAGCGCATCTTTAATCTCGCAAGCAATACCTTTGGTTGGTTTTGCGGTTATGTCATTTTGTCTGAAACTGTCAAGGATATATTTCACGTCACTGGTTTTACCATCGGAAACCGCACGTACGAATTGAAGATATTTTTTGAAGATCTTTGGCCCGTTGTTTTTTGCGTTGTCTACACTTAATTCTTCTGGCTCGATACTGGTTACAACGTAAATTTTCTTTTTTGCTCGTGTAATTGCAACGTTTAGTCTGTTTTCACCACCCTCGGAGTTCAATGAACCAAAGTGGGAGATAACTTTGCCTTGTTCGTTGGCTGCGTACGCGATACTGAAGATTATTATGTCACGTTCGTCACCTTGGACATTTTCAATGTTTTTTACAAATAAACTGACATCTTCGCCATCCTCGCGACGGCTTTTTTCTTTTAATAACAAATTACGGAATTTTTCATCTTTCATGGATTCTTTGTCAATCATGTCTTCTATTAATGTTTCTTGTTCCGCGTTAAATGTTACAATTCCTATTGTTTCGTTTGCTTTTCGTGTGGTTAATAGTTTTTTAAGTAACTTGACGATTTCGACGGCTTCTTCGCGGTTTTTTCGGTCAATCCATGTCCCGTTAACCTTTATACGCTCGATTGGTTTGGTGTGGATGTTCTTGGACAGGTTTGGTGCGATTTGTAACCTGCAATCATAAAACGCATAGTTAGAGAATGTTATGAATTCTTCGTGTAAACTTCGGTAATGATAGTTTAGGTTCACACTGTTGTAACGACTGGTTGCTAGATCTAGCAAACTCTCGACCTCTAGTGCAGCCTGGGTGCTTAGGTCTAGGTCATGAAAGTCGGTACCTAAATAACGACGGATAAACAGGGCGGTAGGACGAAGTTGCTTGTTATCGCCGGCAATTGCAATGTGGCGACCGCGGTAGATGGTTGGTATTGTGCTTTCGATGAAAATCTGACTGGCCTCGTCAAACAGGATAAGGTCAAATAAATTTTCTTTTAGTGGCATTATGGTGGACACGTTCTCGGGAGATACCAGCCAACACGGGAATAATGTCAACATTAACTCGCTGTATGTTTCCATTAGTTTGCGTATTGTCCAAAGGTGCTGCTGTTTGTTAATTTGATAGAAAAAGTTTTTGTTTTCCGGTGTGCTTTTGTACAAGACAGAGTAGTTCTTTTTGAACATATCCAAACAGATTTGTTTGACGGTATCGCGTTGTTCATTCTTTAATGAAATGATACGATTTCGTATGTTATCAAAGTCCATAATTTTGGCAAGGCGGTTCTTGTAAATATCTTCCGCCAGCACCAGTTCATGATATATTCGTGCGTAGAGGAGTTTGTCCACGACCTCTTTGAAGCCAGTTAGTCCTTTTGAATTTTTATAAGCAAAATTCAAAACCAGCATTTCTAACTCGTTCATTTCTTGCATATTAAGATTCATGTCGCGAACATCAACGTAATTATCTAATGCACTGCCCAACATTTTAATGAATAAGGCATTGCCATACAGGATATTTTCCAATGTCATTGCAAAACCTTTTTTATCTAAAATGGTTTCCAGTAATGCGTATTCATCCACATATGCCTTGATACCTTCCATGGCTTGTTCAAAATTGCCTGCGATTTGTTTTGGGCGCTTGCCTTCTAACTTTGCAATAAAGTTTATTAGGGGCTTTAATTCGCTTTTGCTTTGTAGATCATTTTCCAAATAAAAAGCCAGCAATTGTCGTGCGTTTGGATATTTGCTCATGTTGAATGGGATAATGCGTTTGTGGCTGAGGTTGTCAATAAATGCCTTTACCGTATTGATTGTATGAACGCTAAGGTCATTTTTAATATGGTTGATAAGCGGGTTGTGGGCCTGCATCTCCAAACGTTTGTAATATAAATCGCTTTTTCGCTTTTCTTTTATGATACGAATGGTATTATCCAGTTCATGGAATTTCAGCGCCATGATTTGTGGATTTTTAAGCATGCTTTCGTATATTTGTCGTTCTTTATCATCTTTGCCAAAGACGTAACTCATCGCGTACATTTCTTGTAAACTGAGTCCAAATGGTGTTGGATTGAACAATGTATCCGAAATGGTTTGCAAAGACGAGACCTCGTTCTGAATGGCTTGTTTTATTTCGGTGTATTTCAGTTCATTATTAACACTTTGGTCCAAACTAGGTGTATCTACGATGGATAAGTGCGTTTGCTTTGTACGTGCATAGAATTCGTTTTTATGTTTTTCTGGGTCCACGACGTACATGACCTTGTCATTTAAAATTCCCAGACGATTGTATATAACATCCAATGCCGCCTTTTTCTGGGATACCACCAAAACGCGCTTGTTTTTGCAGAGTGCGTCGGTGATGATATTGACAATGGTTTGGCTCTTACCCGTACCGGGTGGACCATAGATAACCATATTTCCGTGTTGGTTCAATTTTTCGATTGCTTCTTCCTGAGCAAAGTCTAGCGAGTTCACTGTATATAAACTGGTGTTTGGGCTTTTGATTTTTTTTGCATCGCGATTTTCAATAAGGTTTCGGATAGCCTCGGTACCCTTGCGTTTGTCCAGTTCTTTATAATCGTTGTAAATGGCATTTGCAAGCGGGAATCGGCCAAGTATTGCGTAGTGCTTGACCTCGATTGGGTCTCCAAGGTGTGGTTCTTTTACCTTGTGAAAGGGGAACATACCTTTTCGTTGTGGGTGTGACATTTTGAAACCAAAGCGACGAAGATATTCTACAATGTCGTCAATATTCTTGAATTTCATTTCTTGCATTGTATTGAATTCTTGCTGCATTTCATCGATATTCAGATTGTATCTCTGGGCATATGCCATGATAAAAACTTTGTTAAATTGGATTTGCTCGTCATCTTTTAATTCGATTACCGCGGTGGTTTCGTTTTCAATATTAATTACAGCAGGAAACAAAAGAAGTGGTGCACGAATTATTGTTTCGCGGCCGATGCTGCCCTCTACGAATGGGTAACCGATAAATAACTCGTATCGTCCTGTTTCGCCTGCAATCTCTTCTATTTCGCGTTTAAGGGCTTTTAAATCGTTTACCTGTCCGACAATTGTCTTTTTTTCTTCGTCCCGTTGGATACGAACACGTCTTTGGTTTTCTTGTGCGACCTCGGCTTTTTTCATTGGGCGTTCGTCTTTGAATTGGGCCTGAATTGTGTCCCCAGTTTTCAGATTTTTACAAATACGTTCTTTGGATGCTTTGTCCACCAAAGGATACGTGGTGCGTTTTTTATTCCACAAAAAGTCATTAAAGTCTTGGATGGCTTCGTAATCGCCGTCCAAAATTCTACCTATGTCGTAGGCAGTTTTTTTGCTGATTGTTTTGGAATAAAGACTTCGGCTGCGCCCGCTTATCTCCACCAATCGGTCACGGTAGTATCTATAAATTCTTTTCATCATAGATTATACTATGAATTTAGAATATCTGCAATGTTACTTGTGATATTTTTCGCCACCAATTATTGTAAAGGCGCGATATATCTGTTCCACCAAGATAACACGGAAAAGTTGATGGGGTAGGGTAATTGCGCCGAATGAAATTTTATCGTCCACATATTCGTCCAGGTATTTGCCTACGCCGTCGCTGCCACCTATTATGAATGTTATTTGGCTGGAAGACTGGGCGATTTTTTCAAATTGATTGGCAAGAATTTCGCTGGAAATTTGGGTGCCTTTTATATCCATTAAAATAATATGTCCCTTTAACTTGGTGCGTATTTGTTCACATTCTTGTTTGGGGTTTGATTCCTTTATTTGGACGATTTCCAATTTGCAGTACTTTTGTAGGCGTTTGGTATATTCCGCGATAGCGTCAGTAAAGTATTTATCTTTGATTGAACCTACCGCAATAATACGTATGTTTAGCATGCTATTTAACCCCCTTAACAAGTGAATAGGCAAGTGCTTTGGAAATGGATTTATATTCTCCGATCTTTAATTTGGCTAGTGTCAAATTTCCTACCGCGATTCTTTCCAATTTTTCCACGTTATATCCAAGTGTTTCAAACATCTTGCGAACCTGTTTGTTTCGACCCTCGCTTATTACGATTTGCACGATTTTTTTATCTGTTGGTGTGACTTTTGCAGGTTGTGTCATATGGTCGTCGATTAGTACGCCGCGTTCCAATAAATTTATGTCCGAGCGTTTTATTTCATTGTCCAAGGTCGCTACATAGGTCTTGGTAATCATGGAAGATGGATGGGTAATTATACGCGCCCAGTCGCCATCATTTGTTAATAGCAGAAGTCCAGATGTATCATAATCCAGACGTCCAACAGGGAATAGACGTGTGCTTTTATATTGGTCAGATCTGATTAAATCCATCACAGTTTTACGTCCCTTGTCGTCACTGCATGTTGTTACATAACCGCGCGGCTTGTTAAGTACGATATATACAAGATTGGTGTTCGGAGATATTGCGTTGCCATCTAGTTCTACGACATCGTCGTTTTTTACAATGGTTGCCAAATTTCGCACAACTCCGTCGTTTAATTTTACACGACCTTGGGATATAATTTCTTCGCATTTGCGCCTGGATGCAATGCCACATGAGGCCAGGTACTTGTTTATTCTCATAATTACAGTATAGCATCTTTGAAAAATAATGGATTGACATATTTGCCAAAATCCGAGTATATTATTGCAGATTACTTGGAAGGGAATCAACCAAGTCTACGGAGGTACATAATGGAACTTGTTTACGCGACGCAAAACGGAAAGAAAGGATTAGAAGCGCGTTTGGCAGACCTTATATCAAAACGTGCCGAGATTGCAAACCAAATCAAGATTGCACGTGAATTTGGTGATTTGAAAGAGAACGCTGAATATGCTGCTGCTAGAGAGGCGCAGAATAACCTGGAGATGGAAATTACCGAGATTGAGGAAACATTACCAAATATAAAATTATTCAGTTACGCAAAGGCAGAAACCAATGTTGTTAACCTTGGAACACGTGTAAGTGTCGAGGTTGTATCCACCAAAGCCAAAGTGGACTTTGTTATCACAGGTGTATTGGAAAGTTGTATTGAAAAAGGCTACGTAAGCAACGCAAGCCCAATTGGAAGTGCATTGCTTGGGCAAAAGGTTGGGGACACGGTCGAGGTCAAAGTTCCTGCGGGTCGTATGAAATATAAGATTACAAAAATTTCCAAAGTCGAGGAATAAGGTGCAACAAAAAAAGTGACAATATCCTTTTTCCGTATTTTAAACCGAGAACTTTTTTAACATAATGTCATTTATCTATGAGGACAAAGGGAACAGAGGGATCCTCATAGAGTAAATGACATTTTTAAATGATAAAAGTTCCGCACCGTAAAAATACTGAAAAAGGATATTGTCACTTTTTTTGTTGCAGGAGGAAAGAATTGTGATATTATGGAAATTATGCTCGCAGACAGTCATGCACATTTGTTGGATGAAAGACTCCGTGGACGGATAGATGAAATCGTTGGCTCGTTTAAAAAGGACGGTCTTGATTTTGTGGTGGAGGTTGGTGCGGGGATAGAAGAAAGTTTCCAGGCACTTGAACTGGCAAAACAATATGAAGCGATTTATTGTACCCTTGGTGTTCATCCGCATTATGCATGCGAATACACGGGGAACAAATATGAAAATTGGGTAAGGTCGGTGTTGCCACATAACAAGGTGGTCGCAATAGGCGAGTGTGGGTTGGATTTTCATTATATGCTAAGCCCACAGGATTCCCAGATAGATGTGTTCGAGCGGCAAATAAAACTATCGCACGAGGTCGGATTGCCTTTGGTTGTGCACTCGCGTGAAGCGGCGAAAGAAACGTTGGATATTTTAAAAAAGTACAAGGAGATACTGACAAAAGGAATCCTGGTACATTGTTACAGTTACGGTGTGGATGAATTGCAGGCGTTCTCGCGCGAGTTGGATTGTTACTTTGCATTTGGCGGGGCAATAACGTATAAAAAGACTGAAATGATGGTGGAGGCATTAAAAGCTTGTCCACGTGACAGATTGATGTTGGAAACGGATTGTCCGTACCTTGCGCCATGTCCGGTGCGTGGTACGGTCAACGAACCAAAGAATGTAAACATAATCGCCGAATTTGTGGCGAAGACACTGGAAACGAGTGTGGACGAGGTTGCGCGAATAACTTTGGAAAATACAAAGAGATTTTACAAAATAAAATAGGAGTGGACAACACTATCACCACTCCATAAAAAGGGTCTTGAAATTTAAATAGGGGTATGCTAGAATTGTGTTTATAAAATTTCAAGGAGAAAATTTATGACTGAACAAGAAATCCAAGCAAGACAGCAGTATGTCCGCGAAACTGTAAAACGTGGAACATGCAATATTAACGGTTCGCATATATCCAGACAAAGGTTAATGGATATATTAAAGTTGCCGGAATTGGCAGATGCGTCTTATGACAGGGTTGACGAGACTGTTGAAAACTTTTCCTTGGAAAGTTTGGATGAAAAAATACGTGCCGAACGTGTTATTGGTGAGGCATATGTTGGTTTAAGTATTTTTAAAGTGAATGCTTTTAGTGAATTCGATTTCAATAACAAAGCGGCAATATTGGAAAACGAGGCAGAAAGACGCGAAAAAGATAAAGTAGCATTTCATTTGCAATATGGCGTTGGCATAGAACCAGAAATAGACGAAATGGAACGTAAATAATTTGTCAAAAAAATAATCAACCCCCACCAAATATGGCGGGGGTTTTCTTTTGTGCTTCACGTGTGTTTGGCACCGTTTTTCTTTTGTGTGATTTAGCATCTGTAATAGGATGCTAGTTTATACTATTAAATTTTGGGATTTTTGTCAAACATTGTGAGCTGTTTATTTTTCATTGTTGCAATAAATCTTTTAAGATTATCAGTATTTACATCAATTTCGCCAATCACGGGCAAATGATCGCTGTAATCTAAATTGGGCATTGTAATAGATTTTATTTTGTCTTTATTATTTTCATTTGTGATAATGTAATCGAATCTGAATTTCCAACCGAAATCACCGCCGACTTGTCTTGACCTGTATGACCGCCACGAGTATGCTTTGCCCTCAGGGTGAATTGTCCTGTACGCGTCAACAAATCCACAGGCAAGCATTTTAGTCATTATCTCGCGTTCAATTGGCAAATATCCGCTGCGACCACTGTTCTCCTTGGGGTGTGAAACATCAAGTTCTGTGTGTGCGATATTTATATCACTGCACAAAATTACATTATATTCTTTGGCCAGTTCAGTTACATAGGTGGTCAATCTTTCAAAATAATCCAACTTATAATCTAGGCGATTGGTACCATTAGGTACATACGAGTTAATAATGACTGTGTCATCAAAGAATAGGGATATAGTGCGGCCTTCGGTATCTTCTTTTCCCATGCCAAATTCAACGTTGTCTGGTATATACCTTGTTAGAGTAACAGTTCCAGAATAACCTGGACGTTGTCCACAATTGTAAATTACATGGTAATCGCAGTTTTCTAAAATGCTTTCGCAAATCGTTTGACTGGCTCGGACTTCTTGAAGGCAATATATGTCGGCATTTTCTTCTTTTACCCAATTAAGAAAACCAAGTTTATTTGCAGCACGGATTCCATTAATATTATAACTTACTATTTTCATAAATTTCCTAAATGATATTATCACAAATCTTGTAACTTCTGTTATGATATTATATGGGTATAATTAATCGGTTAAAGGAAAGTGGGTTTGGGTTCAAGAAATCGCTTGGGCAGAACTTTATTGTGGACGAGGGGTATCTTGATGGATTCGTAAGCGAGTTGGGATTAACAAAAGATGATTTGGTTATCGAGGTTGGGACGGGCGCGGCGACGTTGACGCGGGTGTTGGGAAAACATGCAAAACAGGTTATCAGTTACGAGATTGACAAGCAACTGGAAAAAACGATTATGTCACAGGTGTTTGGTATGGATAATATCCAGATTCGCTTTCAGGATGCCTTAGAAGCCGATTTGGGCGTGCTCACACCGTACAAGGTGGTTGCGAACATTCCGTACTATATAACCACACCTCTTGTTATGAAATTTATGCGTGATGAAAATTGTATGGAGATTTGTGTTCTGGTGCAAGATGAATTTGGGCGCAGAATGGTGGCAGCGCCAGGCGGAAAGGAATATGGTGCATTATCGGTTGCGGTAAAATCATGGGGAAGCGCAAAGATTGTGAAAAAGGTGCCACGAACATTGTTTGTACCGCAACCAAATGTGGATTCGGTATTTGTGGTGGTTAAAAGGCATCCAGAGAAATTTACGTATGATGTGAACGAATTAGAGAGGTTATTAAAAGGTTTGTTTTCCAACAGGCGCAAAACGATTGCGAATGGGTTAATGAACGTATGCGGGTTAAGCAGGGAAGATGCCGAGGCACGGCTTGTAAATGTTGGGATAGACCCGACCAAACGACCAGAGCAATTGACAGTGCAACAATTTTTGAAATTAGTAGCCATAAAATAAATGCGACACATTTCTTTTTGATTTGACAAATTTGGTGCCGAGATTGGTGTCATAATAAAACTATGGAATTAAAGGGAATAATTTTATACAACAAAGCCGGCGAGGTTGTTGGGTTTGTTGGATTGCGCTCGGAAGAAATTAATACACATATTGTTGTTGATCATAATTTTATGCGCGGTGGGTTGGTGTTGTCGGTGAATGAATATGTTTTTTCATTGGATAAAGAGGTCCAGTTTGATGTTGCGTACATCGATTTAAATAACGAGGTCTTTGCATCCATCGCACGCAAGGTGGAAGATGATTTAGAAGTTTTGGCAACCGGAATTATCAATCATGGTTTACAGAAACAAGATCGGGAGATACAAATATATAAAAGTGAAGAACCACAAAAAATATATATAGAAGAAGATAATGACATTCCAACCGCAGTTAAAGAAGTGGACAAGATTTTGCGCGAAGCATGTGATTTTGACGAGAATGGAATAACCGCATGTCAAAAATGTCCATACAGAGAGGAGTTCTTTAAGTTCAAGGCTGAAGCATAGGTAACTATTGAATTAGATGATGTAATTCACTGAAGTATTTAAAAACCGTCGTGAAGACGGTTTTGTTTTATTTTCCACTCCTGCAACCTTTGCAATTGACGTCGCACAGTTTATAACATTCAACGCGGGTTTGGTCACCTTTTTGCATCTTGACGTTGATGGTTTCTTTTAGGGCATGTCCGTCTTGGGCGATACCTTTGCCGTCGGGTGTGTTGACCTCGGATCCGTATTTTGGCATGCGCTCGTTAACCTCGGTGTAATGTTGATTTTCATATGCAAGGCAACACAGTAATCGTCCGCACATTCCGTTTATCTTTTGCGGGTTAAGACTTAGGTTTTGATTCTTTGCCATTTTTATGGTTATATTGTCAAAGTCGTCTTTGAATCGGATACAGCAGCAAATTTGTCCACATGGTCCCAACGCACCTGTGGTTTTGACCTCGTCCCGTGCACCAACTTGGCGTAGTTCAATCCGTGTTTTTAATGCGAACGCAAGATCGCGCACCAATTCACGAAAGTCCACACGATTATTTGCAGAGAACGATATAATTACCTTGCCCGCATCCAATGTGTAATATGCGGATAGTACCTTCATTTCCAAACCATGTTTCTCGATTTTTTCGTTACATTCTTTGATAGCACGTTGCGCCATATTTCTAAGTCTCTCTATTGTGGTCTGGTCATCCGCGTTTGCAACACGAAGCACGACGTTGTGCTGGTCACGTTTGCCCTTTGGTACGGATGGAGAAGACGCCACCACGCCCCATTCTGCGCCGTTAGGGCTTTCTACAATTACCAAATCGTTTATATTTAAATCAAGGTCTGTATCAAACTTTGTTGCGGGGTTTAGGTCACCAACCCGTATTTGAACAATATTTTTCATTTTGTCTCCATATTAAATAAGTCTATAAGTAACAAATCGAATGCATTGGTTGCGTTGCAATTAGCGCCCACGTTTCGATTAATTATTGCAAGATTTTTAAGGATAGCATACTTTTTATCAAGGGGCAATTCTTCCGCCGCTTTTGCAAGCGCGATGAGTGTAATTGGTAAATTTTCCTTTTGCGTCAAAAGACCAAGGAAGGAGAGTGAATCATCCAGAGTTTTGCATTGGGTTAATAACTTTTTTGCATTATCAAAGATTTGTGGCGAGTTTTTATTCTCGTCTATGATTCGCTGTTTTGTCAAAGAATTTTCCAACACGGGCACATTGATTATGACGCAACGGCTTTTGATTGTGTTTAGAACTTTTTCTTCGTTGGATGCAAGTAATAAAAAAGTGGTGTCGGTACGTGGTTCCTCGATTATTTTTAACATCTTGTTCTGTGCCTGGGGTGTCATTTGGGATGTATCGGTAATAATGAACAGTTTACGTTCGCCAATAGAGGCAAGGTTAACCTTGTCGGTAAAATTTATGGTTTGATCCACCGTAATTGAATTTGTGCCGTCTTTTGGTGTTAGCCAGAATGTATCCGTGACCTTGAAATGTTTGGCAAACCATTTTGCAATCTCGTCCAGATGTAATATGTCGGTGGAAAATAACAGATATGATTGCGCGATTGATTTTTTTCGAATATCCCGTTTTAAGGTTTCGTTTGTAAATTCCATACCTTTATGGTATCATATCATTAGGTTAAAAACAAATGGCAAAAAAGAAAAAGAATCAACCAGAAAGAAAACAGGCGGTTATTGTAATTAACGGACGGGGTGGTGTAGGTAAACACAGTCTTACCAGTTTTGTTGAACAATATTTCGAGGTTCGTAACGTTTCATCCATTACGCCAATAAAAAAGATTGCGGCAGATGCGGGCTGGAATTATGAAAAAGATGACAAGGGGAGACAGTTGCTTGCCGACTTGAAAAACACATTTTCCAGATATAACGATTTGCCATTTAACTATATATTAGAAGAGTATAAAAAATTTGTGGCAGTAGAACAGGATGTGATGTTCGTACATATTCGCGAAGCAGACGAGATCGCAAAGTTTCGTGCCGTGGTGCCTTGTAAAACGTTGCTGGTGATTCGTGATACGGGGAAAGGTCATCTGGACACCAGTGAAGATACAATGTTTGATTATCCATACGAATACATTTTTGACAACACGGCACCATTAGAAAAGTCTGGGCCAAAGTTCTTGAAATTAATTAAAGAAATTATGAAGACGGATATGGAATTGCCGTTGCTAGAGGGGCTTGGGACAATACAGAAATAATTACTTTGCTTTTTTGTGGTAAATTTCATAAGGATATTCAATTTTGTGATTTTCTGAATCAATCGCAAACATCTTGCAATGTCGTGTTTTGGGATGTTGGTGTTGTGATAATTCTGTATTTTTATAATTGTTCCAGAAATTCAAATATTCTTCTGGCTTTGGCTTTCTGTTATAAAGTACTAGCCAATGTAACATGATCATTCTTTGATCGTGTGTTATATGGATTACATCGCCATTAAATTCTTTTGACAGCAATTCCATGATAATGCGCTTTGCTTCTGTGTATGCTTGTGACAATGTCACGATTGCCTTCTTAAAGGTTTCTTTAGATATTTTTAATGGATACGGTACTGTGTTGGGTTGCATTTCTTCGTCAACGCCAATTTCTAGTATTTCAAAATTTTTCCCGATTTGCTCGTTTATAATTTGCGCGGTTTGGTATGCACGCGGACTGGTGCTGGAAATCAAATATTTTGGGTTGTAAGCATTTTTGATTACAATACCTGCTTGCTTGGCTTCTTCTTGACCTATCTCGGTTAAAAGGCATTTGGGATTTCCCAAATGATTACCATCGTTATCAAAATCATCTGGTTCACCATGTCGTACGAAAATAATTTTCATAAATTTATTTTACCTTGGAAGATATAAATGAGGCAAGTATTAAAGGTACTTTGTAACATTCAAAAACATATAGATTTATATGTCGATTTTGTTTGCCATTATGGTGGTGGCGTCTTTGGTGATGATGATAATTACCAACCCCGGTGGTGTTTTAAGCACGTCTTTGGGGGCGGCAGCCAGTGGTGTGCAATTGGCAATAACGCTGGCTGCGATTTACATATTTTGGATGGGCATTATACAAATCGCAACGGATAGTGGTTTGATAGATGCACTTGCAAGGTTTATGCGACCTGTTATTCGATGGTTGTTTGGAAAGCAGACCGACGAGGTCAATGGTTTGCTTGCCACAAATATCAGTGCAAATATGATTGGTGCGGGGAATGCCGCAACTCCGGCGGCTATAGAAGCCATTGAAAAGATGTCCACGCCAGAGCAGAAAAAGGCAACCACGCCGATGATCATGTTGTTTGTCCTTAGCGCGACCAGTATGCAGATTTTGCCCACCACAATAATAGGTATCTTGGAAAAGCATGGCGCGGAAAATGCCGCGTTTGTTATTTTGCCGACGTTGATTGTTTCTACGGTTACAACATTGCTGGGTGTCTTTATCGTGAAATGGATGGGCAGAAAGCGGCGAGTAAAACCAAATGTTCAAGCCCAACCCGTGGAATCACCTGAACAACCAGAAGAGGAGGGCGGAGTATGAGTGCATTTATAATCCCAGTCTTTATCTTGTTCATATTTGTTTACGGATTGTTCAAAGGCGTGAACACATACCAGTCTTTTGTAAAGGGTGCAAAGGCAGCGTTAAAGTTAACATTTGATATTCTGCCATTTATTGCGACAATATTGATTGCAATTCATTTATTTGCGGCAAGTGGTTTGTTAGATGCCTTGGCGTGGTTAACACGGCCAGTGTTTGACTTACTGGGTATTCCGCACGAATTAACGCCGTTCATAATATTGAAACCATTTTCTGGTAGTGGGTCAATAGCATTGTTTGAACAAATTGTAGCAGAGCACGGACCAGATTCGTACATAACACGGGTTGCCAGTGTCATCGCCGGTTCCAGTGAAACAGTCTTCTATATAAGTGCAATTTATTTTTCCAAAACAAAAATACGTAATCTTTCGTATGCGATACCTGTTGCGCTGTTCTGTGTATTTTTGGCGGCGGTGTTGGGGGCACTTGTGGTACGGTTATTAATGTAAAATTAAAACGATTAGAAACTACCCACGCAAACCCAAACCGTTTCCCTTGAGCCACCTGCGGTAGCAACAAACTTCATAATTCATGCAAACATTTTGACTTTTCGCCACAAAACTGGGATAATATCTATGTGAAGCCCAAGGATTATAGCAAAACGTATGCCGATGGTTTTGATGGGTTTAGGGAAGCCCTTATTGATTCGATTCACAAAGATGATATTGATGTTATGCATTTACTTGCCCCTATTGCTGAACAACTATATAGAAAGCAATTTCCACAAATGGCTGGGCAAACCGAAATTGAGGCACGGCAATCTGGGCAACCACAACTGCCAAAACAAAAATTTACATTAAAAGCATTACTTGAAAAAATACAACCTATTCTTGAACAAATTTTGCCGTCAACAAAAAAGCAGGAAACAGTAATTGAAAGTAGCCCTATTGAAAGTTCTGACAATGAAACTATTGTAATCGCTGAAACACAACTACAAAAGAATATGACATTTGATGAGAGTATTGAAACCGCAAAAAAAGTTGCAAGCAATATCTCTGACCAAGTTTTGTTAAAAATTGAGGAACTTGAACGAGATGAAAAAATTTACTCTGGTCGCTCAACGGAAGAATATTACATTGAATGCAACAAAAAAACAATAGCAGAATGTGACGAAGAAATTGAACGAACAAAGCAAGAACTCGAACAGGCAAAAGCAAACGGTGCTGATGAATGGCAAATAAAATCTTTTGAAAGCACTATTCAATGGCGAATGGATTGGAAACAGGAGCAAGAACAAGAGATTGTTGAACTCAAAGAAAAAATTGCAAGAGGCGAAGTTAGGCAAGAAACAACAACTTATCGCCCTCATACCGATGAAATAAATGTTGTTCAAGAATATACATCAGAGGACGCAATATCGGTTATTCACGAAGCGGGTCACGCAGTTACAAGACCATATTTGAAAGCCGATAATGAAAACGATACTATGTTAAATGAATTGCCGTCAATAACTGCAGAACTATTGGCTGACAAACAACTTGCACAAATGGGTTTAGGTGGCGAACATAGAGCAGTCGAGCGTATTTTAGATATGCAAAAGAGTGACTCGAGAACTATTGTTTTACTAAATCAACTATTTATGGAAATACAACAAACTGGAACTGTTACCCACACTACAGTTGATAAAGTGTTGTACGAAAGTTTTCAATATCCTGATGGCTATGACTATGACAAACGCAAAAAACCAGAAGAATACACCGCTGATGATGTTAGTCATTTCCGCACAATGCTTAAAGGTATTCGATATTTTACTGGAACGGCTGGTGCTTTGGCTTTGCGTGAAACAGTTAAAACAAAAGAGGATTTAGACAAAGTATTTGCAACTCTTAATGACCCAAATTTGACAGATGCACAAAGATTACAACAAATTGGCGTTACGCAAGAAAATGCCATAAGTTCACTTAATGATTTTGTTCAAAAAAATAGAGAGCAAACAGTAGAAAAAATGGACGTACCTTGGCAGGAAATATAATTATGTTTTTGAAAGCAAGTCTATTTCTCGTTGTGCTTCCCCTGTGTCACTTGCAAGTTTAGTTTTTTTTTGAATGTAAAAAAGTAACTCTCTATGAGGGCAATTTTGTCTGATTCCAACTTCACGAGGAGTTATATCCATAAATGTCTTTTGTGGAAATTCCGAGCCGCGAATATGTGTCAAGTGCGCGACTTTTGCTAAAAGTTCTTCTGGGTAATAGTCCGTTTGTAAAGTGACGTGTCCTGTTCTTGCCAATTCTATTTGAACTTCACCTGATAAAATTGTTTGAAAGTTTTTTAATTGTTCTTGTGACACGTTTTGACCTGCTGATAGTTTTTGTACCCACCAACTAACCGCATTCTGAACGACACTTTGAACTTCGTCAAAAGTTAAACTTTCTTTGTTCATGTTTTGATTGTATCATGTTGGCTATTTTATAGCAAGTTTTTTACCTGTAAAATGAAATGACGAACAAAATCGGTGTATGCGTTGGCGAAATGTGGCGGTTTAGCCACTTCGCCAACATGCCGAAAACATCTGAAAGTCACAAATACCCCTTAAAACCCTTTATATTTCGCCCATATTTGTTAAAATTAAAACGATTTGAGATTAAGATTATATCCGATATAATCTAAGTATGAAAATAGGAATTGTAGGAAGCATTAATATTGACTTTGTTACGGTGGTGGACAGGGCTCCAAAACAGGGTGAGACTGTGGTTGGTGAAAGTTTTAGAACAGTCATGGGTGGGAAAGGTGCAAATCTTGCGGTTGCTATTGGTCGGCTGGGTGGAGATGTAACCATGTTTGGTGCGGTGGGTGACGATGATTTTGGAAAAAAAGCAGTTAATAATTTGCAGGATAATAATGTACAGGTTGATAACATTAAAACCTTGGAAAATGAAAGTAGTGGAATTGCGACGATCACTGTGATGGATGGTAATAACTCGATCATTGTTATTGGCGGCGCAAATACAAAAGTCGATGAAAACTTTGTCAAAGCCTTTGAAAATAAATTAAAAGAATGCGATATAATTGGGACGCAATTGGAAATTTGTCCCAGTGCGGTTTTATGGTTATCAAGATTCGCAAAGAAAAACAATATCAAATTTGTTTTTAACCCGTCTCCAGACAAGGAATATAATTTCGAAATAATTAAAAATGCAGATATAGTTATTGTGAACGAAATTGAAATTCAAAAGTTTGGAGGCAAAAAATTGCTTTCAAATTATGTAAATAAATTAATACTGACTGAAGGGAGGGAAGGGGCAAGTTTTCACAACGGAGTTGAAATAATACGTGTCTCAACACCTAAGGTAGATGTGGTGGATACTACTGGCGCAGGGGATACATTTATGGGGGCGCTAATTGTTGAAATCGGTGACGGAAAATCTCTTGAAGAAGCAGTTAGATTTGCGACAGTTGCTGCGAGTATTAAATGTACCAAACTTGGTGCTCAAACCGCAATGCCTAAGCGAGCGGAAGTCGAAGTTGTGTTGAAGTAAAAAGAATTGACATGGGGAATTCATGTTGCTAGAATTAACTAGATTTATGTAATATTTTGTAGAAATGTTGCATACTAATTAACAAAAGGAGGAAAAAATGGTTCCAATGAAACGCAGGAATTTGATTATCATGGTGCTTCTACTTTTCATTACGTTCGGTATTTACGCAATTTACTGGAGTTGCAGTACCCAAAACAGATTGAAAAAGAGAACAAACAGAGGGGTGGGTGGATTCCTACACTTGATTCTTATGCTGATTACATTTGGTATTTACTCTATTTACTGGCACTTTGTTGTTGGTGGAAGAATCCAAATGCTTGGCGGAAGAAACAATGGTGTAATTTACGGTATCCTTTACTTGCTTGGTATGTTGACTGGTATTACAGCACTTATTGCAATGCTTATGATCCAGAACGATATCAACAACCTTCCAGAAAATACAGGCGGACAAGCAGCTTAATCAAATCGATTACTAAAAAAAGAGGCAAGTTGCCTCTTTTTTTAGTATCCTAGTAAAATATTATGGTTGACTATTTGTGGCTTTCTGGTCTATAATTATTGATATGCAAAAGCGTAAGGTTATTACTGTTGTTGTTTTGGTCGCCATCATCTTTGTGGGTGGTCTTTTGGCGGTTATTCTAAACTCGAACGCGCGTGCATTTCGACCGGTATCTAATGTTCCTGTGGAACACAGACATGCCGTAAGCGGAAACGGCGGTACCGCGGTTTCGATTGGGAACTATGTTTACTTTATTGGAAACTTTGTGGAAAGACACACAATTGAATATCGTCAAAATGAACACAACCGTGTAACGTACGGTGCGATATACAGAATCCGTTTAGACGGGACAGGGCGCCCAACATATGACAACCAGTGGTTATTTGACCGTGACAACAGAACGCCAAGCAGTGACCCAATTTTTGACCAAGAATTTTTTGGCGAGGAATGGAATGTGCGTCCAAACAACGTCGAATTGGTGGTTCCTAAGATTGCGGGTCATGATAATGCTGCGATGTGGATATTTGGAAACCATCTTATATATACCAGTCCAAATAACCAAATGAACCAATTTGGTCAGTTACAGGTAAATCGTATTGATTTCTTTCGCGTGAATTTGGATGGTAGTGACCACCGCAGGATTTTCACGACGCAATCGACTAATCTTACAACAAGTGATTTCACAGTTGTGTGGAGTGCGGGTAACAGTTGGCTTCTTGTGAATGATGGCGGACGTTTGGTGAGAGTAGGGGTTAGCCAGAATCCAGGGAACGTACACACAATTGCACAAGATGTAACAGGTGTTGCATTACCGTTGGTAACCAGTTACTTTGATGGCGGTGACAAAGGTTTTAACGTAGTAATGCAATTTGTATATTTCACGGTAGACCGTGACGAAGAAGACACAACAGATGGTAATATAATGAAGCGTTTCCGAATAACCGGTAATAGCCCAGAAATTATTGGGAACCAGCCGAATAAAATTTACCAAGTTGTTACTGCTAGTGCTGGTATGTTTATGTTTATGGTTGGGGATTGGACGCCAGGTGGGATGTCATATCCAACTGTATATGTAACAGATCGCGATGTGATGGAAGGGAACAGTTTGCGTTTTCTGACCCAGGTGACTGATATATTGCAACCGGGTGAACAAATATTTTTGCCAACAGAAACAACTAATACTGCCTTCTCTTTTGTAACGCTTTATAATGCAAATTTATTTGTATGGACACGTAATCAGAATGGTGCGGACATTTTCGGAAATCACTTTTCTGCGAACCCAACTGCAATAACCACGGGTGTGCTTCATATTCTGTCGGTGAAAGACGGATTCGTATATTACACAACGGATGGGACAGATGTACGTGTTGTAGATTTCTTTGGTAATGATATTGATTCACTGGGTAACCAGTTTGGCGGCGGACAGGCAATAGACATGGTGGCAAATGTGAACCTTGCAATTTTCCAGGTCGCACCACATTTTGGCAGAAGTTTGGATAACACATTTTTCTTTTACATGAGAACCTTTACAAGTTTTGAAGTAGACGAAGAAGGTGGGGAGGTCGTGACCGATTCCAAAACAATCCCAGTAATGGTGGATAGACACGGAAATGAATGGATATTAAGAGTGATAGATGAATATTTCCTTGCGCGTTAATTTTTATCTAATTTAAAACAAAAATAAAAAGCACCGGAAAGTGCTTTTTTTTTTATTGTGCTTTGAATTAGTGCTTTTTAAAAGACTTCTTAAAAATTGTTTGCCTTTATTTTTTTGTCTCTGTATAATACCTTAGATTTACATTTGGGGGTAAACAATGGATATAAAACTGGTAAGGAAACTTTCCGAACTTATGAACGCGGAAGGGATGAGAAAAATTGAATACGCGGACGACTTTATGGCGATAAGGCTGATTCGCGCAACGTGCGAGGACGAGTGCTTGGACGAATGTGACGAGCCAATCGAAAAAATGATGCCAAGAAAGACAGGTAAAAAGGCCACGGTTGCGGGTAAGACATTAAAAACCGCAATTGCGTCCAAGACATTTGAAATTCGCAGTCCAATCGAGGGTAAGTGTTGGATGTCTAAGGTAGAGGGTGCGGATACCTTTGTAAAAGTTGGCGAGAAAGTTGGTGTGGGTGATGTTCTTTGTATGGTGGAAACTGGCAACGAATTCAACGAAATCACAACCGACGTTGTTGGAAAAATTGTGGAAATTGCCGTGAATCATGGTGATGAACTGGGCTTTGATCAGGTGATGTTCAAGATTCAAGAGGCGTAATTTTTGTTGGTCTTGACAATTAGTTGAAATAGGGTATAATATTATTATTCATAAAGAGTGTGCGAGGGACAGCCCCGATGACCACACAGCAACCTGCTATGCAAGGTGCTAAAGGCTGGACGATGGGTGAACATAATTTGGATTATGAGACTCGGTCGTCGTGACTGGGTCTTTTCTTTATAATCGGAGGTAGATTAATATGAAGAAAATTATAACAAGTGAAAGTGTAAACATTGGACATCCAGACAAGACCTGTGATTTTATAGCAGACAGTTTTTTGGATGCGGCATTGGAACAAGACCCGAATGCCCAAATGGCGGTGGAATGCGCGATAAAGGATGATACCCTTTTTATATATGGTGAGTCCACGACCAGTGCCAAAATCGATTATGACAAAATTGCACGCGAAGCATTGAAATATATTGGATACGAATGTGAATTCAAGATTATCAAGAAGATAAGCCAACAAAGTGTGGAAATAAACCGTGCGGTGGTGGATAAGGCGGAATTGGGTGCCAATGACCAGGGGATTGTTTACGGATATGCAACTAACGAGGGGGCAGAGTACATGCCACTGTCAATTATTATTGCGCACAAATTAATGAAAAAATATGACCAGTGGCGTAGGACACGTAAAGATTTCTTTGCGGATGCCAAAAGCCAAGTCAGTGTTGAATACGATGGTAATGTTCCAGTCTCGGTGCATACGGTATTGGTGTCGGCTTCACATGCTGTGGGATTGACTAATGAAGATATCTGGGCTTTGGTGCGCGAGAATGTTGTGTTACCAATCTTGGGTGAATATAAGTTAGATATTTCACGAATGCGTTTAATTATTAATCCAAGTGGTGCATTTACAATATGGGGCAGTTTTTCGGATAGTGGTTGTGTCGGGCGTAAAATTGTTGTGGACACATACGGTGGTGTTGGGCGTGTGGGCGGCGGATGCTTTTCGTCCAAAAATGCAACAAAGGTGGATCGCTCGGGTGCATATTATGCCAGATACGTTGCCAAGAATATTGTGGCACACAAGATGGCGGACCAATGCGAGGTGGGTGTCAGTTATGCAATAGGTCTGACAGAACCATTAAAGGTGAACATTGAAACTTTTGGAACGGAAAAAATTAATATTAATAGAATATATGACTGGGTTTCCGAGAACTTTGATTTCTCTCCATCTAATATGATAAAAGAATTAGATTTGCTGGAACCGATATACAAGGAAACCGCATGTTATGGCCACTTTGGCAGAGATGGTTTTCCATGGGAAAAGATAAAGAAATAGTTGAATTTGGGTCTTGAAACGGAACCGTATCTTATGTATAATCGGGTATGAAAGACATTGACTTTAAAAATGTTTATTTTCATGGATTTCATGACAGAGATCGCAATCCGCGAGGCGGAATCTTTAGGGAGTATTCAAAACTTGGAACAGTTTTGGTTAATGGTTTGATGTCAGGTAATTTTAGAAGAAGTCAGGGAATTACAATACCAGAAGATTATTTATATGGCTATGATGCGGATGACGATTATGTATATGTTACCAACAAGTACGGGGGGCCAATGCCTAAACACAAAAATTACGGTGCTGGGTTTGATGCTTATGTTGTTCGGAAACCATCAATCATACTTAGTGATCAAGTTAAAGATTTGGGTGGTTTTCATGAACTTTACGGTGGAATATGGAAAATAAGAGACGAGATAAAGCGCAGCATGTTTGTAGGGGTGGGTATTCCAGACATTCATCTGGGCGAGGGAATTAAAAAGGATGCATTAAAAATTGTCAAACAAATGCTTCGCAGTGCGAATATGGACTTGCCTATTTATAACACCACGACTGAGGAGCGTCTGACTAGATAAATGGTGCGTTGCAATTTGTTAAATGTATGTGTCTGAATTCATTGATTGACTTTTAAAAAAGTGTTGACAATGGATTGTCTATAGTATAGAATGGTCTATTAGTTGTGCCAGAGGTCTTTTTTTGTTGTTACAAAAAGAAACACACGGGCGAGTTGAAATGGTTATAATCTTTTTAAGGAGAGGACATGACAAAGCAGAAAATCAGGGCAAAAATATCTGGATACGACCATTCATTGGTAGAGGCTGCGGTAGCACGTATTATCGAGGTCGCAACAAAGAACGGGTCAAAAATATCTGGACCTGTGCCTCTTCCAACAGAAAAAGAGGTTGTGACAGTTATTCGTAGTCCGCACAAATATAAAGATAGCAGGGAGCAATTCGAGAGTCGCACCCACAAGCGTCTTATTGACATCTACAACCCGAATCAAAAGGTTGTCGAGGCATTGACCAAATTGGAAATGCCGGCTGGGGTCGAAATTCAAATTAAACTTTAATTATTAGGTTACGATTATATATAGAAGGGTTAAGGAGAGACTTATGAAAGGGATACTGGGTATTAAAAGAGGGATGACACAAATCTTTGGAGACAAGGGTGTTGTAATTCCGGTTACCGTAATCGAAGCGGGGCCATGTTTTGTCGTGCAGGTAAAAACCCAAGAAGTAGATGGTTACGAGGCTGTTGTGGTTGGATTTAACGACATGCGCAAGACACTTGCAAATAAACCTATGACAGGCCAGTTTAAAAAGGCAGGGGTTTCTCCAAAACGTTTTTTAAGAGAATTTAAAGTAGAGACGGGACACGGATTCAAAGTTGGCGATGAATTCAAGTGTGACGTCTTTTCTGTTGGTGACATTGTTGATGTCACATCACGAACCAAAGGTCGTGGATTTACGGGGGTTATTCAACGTTGGAACCAGGCAAGGGTAGGTCCAATGAGTCACGGTACCGGTCCAATTCACCGAAGCGCGGGTTCCATGGGTGCAAACAGTGACCCAAGCCGCGTGTTCAAAGGAAAGAAACTTGCGGGTCAATATGGGGATGAGCAAGTTACAATTCAAAATCTTCAGGTCGTTGGGGTAGACACAGCCAAAAATGTTATTTTGGTTAAAGGTGGAATCCCAGGTGCGGAAGGCGGATTGGTGACAATAAAACAAGCAATAAAGAAAGTTAAGAAATAATAAAGAACGAGAACGGAAAATTTAGTTAGGAGAGACGCAATGAAAATCAAAGTATTAGACCAAAAAGGAAAGAGTGCGGGCGAAATAACAGTCGACGCATCCGTTTTTGGTGCCGAGGTGAACAAAGCCCTTGTGCATGAGGTTGCAGTGGCGCAAGCCAACAACCAAAGACAAGGTACAAAGTCCACCCTTACACGAAGCGAAGTTCGTGGGCATGCCGCAAAACCGTACCGCCAAAAGGGAACAGGTCGCGCGCGTCAAGGTTCTACAAAAGGACCTCACCAAGATGGTGGTGGTGTTGCGTTTGCACCAAAGCCACGTGATTTTTCTACCAAAATTAACAAGAAAAAAAGACACGCAGCATTGGTAAGTGCACTTAGTGGTAAACTTGCAGACGGCGAAATGATTGTGTTAAAGGACTTTAAATTAAAAGAACCTAAGACAAAATTGGTTGCAGACATCGTGGAGAGTTTGAAACTTGGTGAAAAAAGTGTAATGTTTATAACCGCGGGGCAAGATGAAGTATTCCTACGCGGCGCAAACAACATCCCAAGTGTAAGTGTTAATACAGACAAGCAAATTTCTGTACTGGACATCGTTACAAATAAATTTCTTGTTCTTTGTGTTGATGCGGTAAAGGCAATCGAGGAGGTACACAAATCATGAACGTATACGACATCATTATAAAACCAATTTTGTCAGAAAAATCTTTCGCAGGTGTAAAGACAAAAACATACACATTCAAGGTTGCGAAAAATGCGACGAAACCACAAATCAAGAATGCAGTTGAAGAAGTTTTCAAGGTAAAAGTTGAAAGCGTACGTACAGCCCGCTATGATGGAAAGCCAAAAAAGCAAGGCAGAACAAGCGGAACCACCAGCAGTTGGAAAAAAGCATTCGTACAATTGACAGATGAAAGCAAAGCGATAGAGTTCTTCGAGGGACTGCAATAAAAAAACAAAACAGTTTAGGAAAATTTATAGAGGAGAAGCGAGATGGGTGTTAAAAGGTTTAATCCAACAAGTCCGGGTGTAAGACACAAAACCGTGTCCACTTTTGATGAGATTACCGATAAAGGCAAAAAGCCAGAGAAAAGTTTGCTTGTAAAGCAATCTAAAACTGGTGGTAGAAACTTTCAAGGTAAAATCACAACCAGACACATCGGTGGGGGTGCAAGAAGGCACTATCGTTTAATTGACTTTAAACGTGGGAAGCACAATGTCCCTGCAAACGTTGTTGCCATTGAATATGACCCAAACAGAAGTGCGAACATTGCTTTGCTTCACTATGTTGATGGTTCAAAGGCATATATTCTTGCTCCACTTGGTCTTTCCAAGGGTGACAAAGTTATCAGCGGACCAAGCGTTGAGATTAAGGTTGGAAATGCAATGCCGCTTAGTGCTATGCCTATTGGTTCAACCGTTCACAATATCGAAATGCAACCTGGTCGCGGCGGACAAATTGCAAGAAGTGCGGGTAACTATGCATCACTTGCGGGTCGTGACAATGGTTATGCAACACTTAAAATGCCTTCAGGCGAAATGCGTCGTGTGTCTGAAAAATGTTTTGCAACAATCGGTCGTGTTGGTAACGTGGATCACGAATTGATTTCTATCGGAAAAGCGGGAAGAAAGCGCCACATGGGTGTAAAACCGACTGTTCGTGGGGTTGTTATGAACCCTTGTGATCACCCACATGGTGGTGGAGAGGGTAAGAGTCCAATCGGTATGGCATCTCCTGTAACTCCATGGGGAAAGCCAACACTTGGAAAGAAAACCCGTAAAGATAAAAAGCCAAGTTCAAAATTCATCGTGAAAAGGAGAACTAAGTAATGAGTAGAAGTATTAAAAAAGGTCCATACGTTGTAAAGAAATTGGCGGACAAAATTGACGCAATGAATGCAAAAAATGAAAAGCGTGTTATCAAAACATGGTCACGCAGTTGCACAATTTTGCCATCATTCGTGGGACACACGATCTCGGTTTATAACGGAAAAAAACACATTCCGGTATACGTAAAGAGCGAGATGGTGGGACATAAAATTGGTGAATTTGCACCAACCAGAACATTCCCAGGTCACGGTGGTGTAAAAGCAATTAAAGCAAAAGGTAAAAAAGGCTAAGCGGGCAAGTATTTCCCAGTTATGGTAGACATAGCGGAGATGAAATAGCTTACTAGGAGGAAAAAATGGCATCCAATCAAAGAGATAGGGCAAAAGCAAATAACGAGACACGTGATCGTCGTCCGTATGCTATTGCAAGATATATAAGAATTTCAAGCAGCAAGGTTCGCATTGTGCTTGATTTGATTCGTGGCAAAAATTATGACGAGGCAGTTGTAATTCTTTCCAATACGAACAAGTCTGCTTGCCTGCCTGTACTAAAGGTTCTTAATTCTGCGGCTGCCAATGCCGAGAATAACCTTAATATGCCAAAGGACACACTTTTTGTTGCGGAATGTTTTGCAATGACGGGTCCAATTATGAAAAGAATGATGCCAAGAGCCAAAGGGCGCGGGGATAGAATTTTAAAAAGAACCAGCCACATCAAAGTCGTTCTGGACGAGAGAAAAGAAAAAGAACAGCCAACCAAGAAAAAGGCTGAGCCAGTTAAAAAAGTGGCAGCAAAAGTAGAAACCGCAAAGAAGATCGAACCAAAGACAACTGCAAAAAAGACAGAGGTTAAGGGGGCGGATGTGAAGAAAGCAACTGCGAAGCCAAAAGCAAAAGAAATTCCAACAACAGTTGCGGAAAAACCACTTGCAAAACAACCTAACGCAAAAAAGCCACTAGGTACAAAAAAAGAGACAGGCGAGACAAAGAAAAAGGAGGAGAAGTAATAGTTGTTTAACAATTATTGCTTTGGAACAGACTTATGGGACAAAAAGTTAATCCGCACGGTTTCCGAGTAGGGGTCAACAAAGACTGGAGTTCAACTTGGGTTGCACCTAAGAAAGACATTGCGACCTTTATAAAGGAAGACAATGATATTCGTAAATACATCATGGAGAATTACTCGCTTAAAAGTGGGTTGAATAACTGTTCAATCTCCAAGGTGACTATCGAGCGCACTGCGGGTCGTGTTGCGGTAAACATTTATACAGGGCGTCCGGGGATGCTTATTGGCCAGAAGGGTGCTGGAATTGATGGTTTGAAAAAGAGTCTTCAAAAGATTGTAGGTACAAAGTCATTGGACGTTAACGTTCGTGAAGTTAAAAACATGGATGCGGACGCAACACTTGTCGCACAAAGTATCGCAAGTCAATTGGAAAAGCGTGCTAGTTGGCGTCGTGCTATGAAAATGGCAATGCAAAAAGCCATGAAATCCGGTGTTCAAGGTGTAAAGGTCATGGTGGGCGGTCGTTTAGATGGTGCAGATATTGCACGTAGTGAACACTATCAAACAGGTATTTTGCCGCTTCACACACTTAGAAGTGATATTGAATACGGATTCGCCGAAGCCAGCACAACATTCGGAATTATCGGTGTGAAATGTTGGATTTGCCACGGTGAAATAAAAGGTAAAACAAGAAGAACAGGTGAAGTTGTTCGTGCAAGCAGAACCGAGCGCGACAATCGTCGTCCACAACAAGGGGACAGAAAGCCATTTAATGGCCCACGTCGTCCATTTGATCCAAATAGACCACGTCCAGAAGGTGGATTCCGACCAGAGGGTGGACAAGGTGGCTTTAATCGTGGTCCGCGCCCAGAAGGCGGATTTGCAAGACCGGAAGGTGGTTACAGGCCAAGACCAGAAGGTGCAGCGCAAGGTGGCTATAACCGCGGTCCACGTCCAGAGGGACAAGGTCAATCAGGTGCACCGAAAAATTATGACAGACCTGCAAGACCAGGCGAGCGTGTTTTTGTTCCAAAACAAAGACCAGCAGGTCCTAAGACACCAACACAAGGAGGTGCGGAATAATGTTAGTGCCAAAAAGAGTGAAGCACAGAAAACTTCACAGAGGAAGAATGACAGGAAAAGCAACACGCGGAAACAAACTTGCGTATGGTGACTTTGGTCTAGTTGCTGCGGAACCATCTTGGATAACAAACCGACAAATCGAGGCTGCTCGTATTGCTATGACGCGTTTTACAAAACGTGGTGGTAAAGTTTGGATAAACATTTTCCCACACAAAAGTGTTACAAAGAAACCTGCGGAAACCCGTATGGGTTCTGGAAAGGGTTCCCCAGACCAGTGGGTTGCGGTGGTAAAACCGGGACGTGTATTGTTCGAAATCGCGGGTGTTACCGAAGATGTTGCACGCGAGGCGTTAAGACTTGGTATGCACAAGTTGCCATGTAAATGTAAATTTATCAAGCGCGATGTAATCCGAGAAAAGAGATATATAAAGGGAAAAGTTGTCTATCTGGATGAAACCAAGAAAGAAGATAAGCCAGTGGAAACTACAGGAGGTGGAGATGAATAGAGCGCAAATGTATCACGACTTGACAACTGCTGAATTGAAAGAAAAGTATGGAAGTCTTAAGAATGAATTGTTTAATCTAAGGTTCCAACATTCAACAGGTCAGTTAAAGAATGCAAAACTGCTAGACACTGTGAAAAAAGATATTGCACGCGTACTTACCGTACTTGCTGAGCGTGAGCAGGGGATTACAAAAAATAAAGGCAAGCAAATTGCAAAACCAGCAAAGAAGAAAACAGAGGGGGGTAGCAAGTAATGGCAGAAGCAAAAGCAAAAGTTAAAGTAAAGAAGCCAGAAGTAAAGCCAGTTACCCAAGAAGCAGACGAGAGAAACCTTAGAAAGATTCGTATAGGCAAAGTTGTGTCCGACAAGATGGACAAAACAGTTGTTGTGCAAATTACATCTAAAGAAAAGCACCCATTGTATAAAAAAACAGTTACAAGATCAAAAAAATTCAAAGTACACGACGAAAACAACGAATGCGGAATTGGTGATACCGTGGAAATCATGGAAACAAGACCGATGTCAAAAGACAAGTACTTTAGATTACTAAGAATTATCGAGAAAGCGAAGTAGTTACGCGGACAAGATACGTGGAAGAAGAAAGGAGAGTGAGTTATGGTACAACCAGAATCAAGAATGAACGTAGCAGATAACACAGGAGCCAAACAAATAGGTGTTATTAGAATACTTGGTGGTTCTTTTAGATACAGTGGCGGTATTGGTGATGTTGTAGTGGCATCTGTGAAAGTTGCAACACCAGGCGGGATGGTTAAAAAGGGTGATGTGATTAAAGCCGTTATTGTTCGTACCGTGAAGAGCAAAAAACGTGCAGACGGAACACATATCCGTTTTGATGATAATGCTGCGGTTATTATTGACAAAGAGGGTAATCCAAAAGGAACACGTATTTTTGGACCGGTTGCAAGGGAATTGCGTGAAAAGGGCTACATGAAGATTGTATCTTTAGCGCCCGAGGTACTTTAATTTCTATTATATAAGCAAGGAAAAAACAGGAGAACATTATGGAACAGGTAAATGTAAGAACCAACATAAAGCGCGGAGATTCCGTTGTTGTAATCGCAGGTAAGAACAAAGGCAAGAAAGGCAAGGTTATCAGTGTTAATCCAGACGACAACACATGTGTTGTGGATGGTGTAAACATTGTAATAAAACACAAAAAAGCACGAAGCGCCCAACAAAAATCCAGCCGTGATAAAAAAGCAGGCAACATTGACATTTCCAATGTTATGATCCTTTGTAAATGTGGTAAGGCAACACGTGTTTCACGCAAAGAGGTCGGCGGAAAGATGGTGCGTTACTGTAAAAAATGTGACGAGATTCTGGACAAGAAATTCGTTAAGACCAAAGAAAAAGTGAAAGAGGTAGAAGCAAAAGAAGAAGAAAAAGCCGACAAAAAACCTTTAAAGCGAAGAGAAGTAAAGGCAACAGCGGAAAGTACGGTCAAAACCAAGGAAGAGAAATAATTACAATTATCCAAAGGAAACGATAAGGAGTTAGATAATGGCAAACGAAAAGAAAGTAACACCAAAACCAGCAGCCGCAAAAAAGCCGGTGGCACCAGCCAAAAAAGTGGCGGATGTCAAAGTTGCAGCACCAAAGGCTGCGACCAAAACAATTGCGCCCAAGGCACCTGCAAAGGTGGCTGCGTCAAAAGTTGTGGCAAAGCCAGCAGCACCAAAGGCCAAAAAACAGGCAAAAGAGCGTGTTTACTTTAACCGTCTTCACGAAAAGTACAGCAAAGAAGTTGTACCTACGTTGATACAAAAACACAAAAACATCATGGCCGTGCCAAAAATTGAAAAAGTTGTGTTAAACATGGGTCTAGGCGATGTAAAGGATGACACAAAGAAATTTACAGGTGCGCTGGAAGAGTTGGGTTTGATTACTGGGCAAAAACCTGTAATCACAAAGGCTAAGAAGTCTATATCTAACTTTAAACTTCGTGAGGGACAACGTATAGGTGCGAAGGTCACATTACGCGGGAAGAATATGTACCTATTCTTGGACAAGTTGATTTCGGTTGCATTGCCACGGGTTAGAGATTTCTCGGGTTTGAACCCAAAATCGTTTGACCAATTTGGAAACTATGCACTTGGAATTAAAGAACAACTTGTATTCCCGGAAATCAGTTACGACAAAGTGGAAAAGGTACGTGGATTTGATATTGCGGTGGTTACAACCGCAGAAACAAAAGAAGACAGTTTGGAACTATTAACACTAATTGGATTCCCGTTCAAGAAGTAGTTTATAAAAATTTTAGGAGGATAGAATGGCAAAAGCTGCTATGAAAGAAAAGCACAAAAGAGGCGGACAACTGAACGGAAAGCCATGTAAGGTCAGAGACTATACACGTTGTTCTGTATGCGGACGTCCAAAGGCCGTGTTGAAAAAATATGGAATTTGCCGTGTGTGTTTCCGCGAAATGGCACTCAAGGGAGAAATACCTGGGGTAAGAAAATCAAGTTGGTAATTTAAGAATTTAGATAATTGGATAATACAAAATTCCGGAGGAGGAAGACTATGAAGAAAGTAAAAAGCACAGTGGTAACAGACCCTATTGCGGATATGCTTACACGTGTACGTAATGCAATAATGGCACGTCACGATGATGTAATGATTCCAGCAAGCAAGACAAAACTTGCGATTGCCAAAATTATGGCGGACGAGGGTTACGTTACGGCTATCGAAGAAACCAAAGACGAAGCGGGAAGAGCGTTTATTCGTTTAACGTTTAAGTTAAGCGAGGGTAGACAACGCGTAATCCAAGGTCTAAGACGTATTTCAAAGCCGGGCTTAAGGGTTTATGCAAAAAGTGATGACTTGCCAAAGGTTTTGTCTGGTCTTGGTATTGCTATCGTAAGTACATCCAAAGGAATTATGACGGACAAGGACGCGCGCGAGAAGAATCTTGGTGGCGAAGTTCTTGCGTACATTTGGTAATTTGAAAATTTAGTAAAGAGGTGAATGATGAGTAGAGTAGGAAAAACAGCGATTACAATCCCAGCGGGCGTTACCGTGGAGTTTGAAAGTGGTATTGTAACCGTTAGCGGTTCAAAAGCCACACTTAAACAAGAAATAAAGTCACCAATCAAAGTGATTGTAGAAGGTGCTGATGTTCGTTTAGAAAGAGGCGACGACCAGGCACAAAGTCGTGCATTACACGGTCTTTATAATCGTTTGATTCAAAACATGATTACGGGTGTATCAAAAGGTTTTGTTAAAACATTGATTTTGAATGGTGTTGGTTACAAAGCAAATATGAACGGGGCGGACTTGACACTGAACCTAGGGATGAGTCATCCAAGTAATATCAAAGCACAACCTGGTATTTCATTCAAGGTTCTTACCCCACAAGAGATTGGTGCATTGAACCTTGGAAAAGATGGGATTGGCCAGGTCATTCAAGTAAGTGGTGCAAGCAAAGAACAGGTTGGGGCAGTTGCTTCTATGATAAAAGATCTTCGTCCAGTTGAACCGTACCACATGTATGGAATCAGATACAGCGATGAACGTGTAATAAGAAAAGCATCAAAATCAGGTGGAAAGGGTAAAAAGAAATAAAGGTTGACGCAAAAAATACAACATTGAGGTGAGAAAATGATTATAAGAGAAGATAAAAACGAATTGAGAAGGCAACGTGCTCTTCGCGGGAAAGGTGTTCATGGAACCAGCGAACGTCCACGTCTTTGCGTGTACCGCAGTTTAAGCCATATCTATGCTCAGATCATCGATGATGACAAGGGTGTAACATTGGTTGCGGTAAATACAACTCAGCCAGAGGTAAAGAAATTGATTGAAGGTAAAACCAAAAAGGAAGCTGCCTTTATCATTGGTGGAGAGATTGCAAAACAAGCCAAGAAAAAGAAAATCGAAAAAGTTGTTTTTGACCGAAATGGCTACTTGTATACAGGACGTGTGTCCCAGGTTGCAGATGGTGCGAGGGGAGCAGGGCTTGTATTCTAATAAGAAACAAAGTATTATAGTGTAAAATAAATAACGAGGTGAATAATGGAAAAGGAAAAAACCACAAAAAGCGTAAAGGAAGCAGTTTCGGCAGATGCTCTGTTGAAAACTTCTGAGGTAGAAATCAAAGTTTCCGCCAAAGATGAAACACGCAAGGCATCGTATAAAGCCCACGGCCCACGTGAAAAAAGATACGACGAGCCTCAAAGCGAGTTTTCCAGCAAATTGCTTGGTGTCAACCGTATTACAAAGGTTGTGAAGGGCGGAAGAACACTGCGTTTTAATGCTGTGGTTGTCGTGGGTGACAAAAATGGCCGTGTTGCGGTTGGAAGCGGGAAAGCCCGTGAAGTTACCGAAGCAATCAGAAAGGCGGAGGCGGACGCGAAAAAGTCATTCAAAAATGTGCCTCTTGTCGGATTGACCGTTCCACACGAAGTTATTGGAAAGTTTGGAACCAGCAAGGTAAAGATTATGCCAGCGAAAGAGGGTAATGGACTTGTTGCGGGTACCAGTGTTCGTGCTGTGTTGGAACTTGCGGGATACAAAGACGTAACCGCAAAATGTTATGGGAGCACAAATCCAATGAACGTTGTCAAAGCAACTATGGATGCATTGATGCAACTTAGAACGCGTGAGGAAATTGCATTCCTACGTGGAAAAGAAGTTATTTAATTGTAAAATATAAAAGGGGTATAGATTATGGCAGAAAAAGAAGTTAAAAAGGCAGCACCAAAGGCGGCAGCAAAACCTGCAACCAAAGCAGCGGCTCCAAAAAAGGCAGAAGTTAAACCTGCTGCGGTAAAGGCGGCTCCAAAAGCGGCACCTAAAACTGCGGCAAAGCCAGTAACTAAGCCAACGGCAGCGAAAGCAACACCAAAAGTTGCAGAAAAAGCCAAACCAGCACCAAAAACAGAAGTTAAACCTGTTGCGAAGGCGGCTGCAACTGCGAAAGCAACTCCAAAACCCGCGGTAAAGGCAAAGCCTGCACCAAAGGTAGAAAAGAAAGAAGCAAAACCAGCAAAAAAAGAAAAAGGCAAAGCACCATACGAATCAGTTGGATTTATCCGTGTGGAACTTGTGCGTTCAGTTGCAGGATGCACAAAAAGACAAATTCGTACCGTGATGGCTTTGGGTCTTAGAGACAAGATTGGAACGGTTAAAATTCACAAAGACAATCCGGCAATTCGCGGAATGTGTAATGTGGTAGAACACCTTATAAAGGTAGAACCAACCGAAAACAAGTAACAAGTTACAAGTAAAAGGAAGTGAGGAAATGTTAATAAACGAATTAAGCCCAGCAGAAGGAGCAAAACAACGTGAGAAACGTTTGGGGCGTGGTGTTGGATCCGGCCTTGGTAAAACATGTGGTAAAGGTCACAAGGGACAAAACGCACGTAGTGGCGGTGGTGTAAGACCAGGTTTCGAGGGTGGTCAAATTCCTCTGACACGTCGTCTTCCAAAACGTGGTTTTACCAATAATTTTGAAAAGGAATTTTCTGTTATTAACGTCAGCGACCTTAACCAGTTTAAAAAGGGCACAGTTATTACTGCCGAATTTCTGCTGGATTTTGGGTTGATTTCAAAAATCCAACCATATGGCTTGAAAATTTTGGGTGATGGTGAACTTAATGTTGCGTTGACTGTGCATGCTGCAAAGTTTACAAAGCAAGCTGCAGAAAAAATTAAAAAAGCGGGTGGAACTGTAGTTGATCTAGCCGTAAAAAAGTAACAGACTGGTCAATAATTAGACATGGCAGGGAGAAATTATGTTTAAGACACTAGTTGAATCTATGAAGATGAAATCATTGCGTAAGAAAATTTTGATTACGCTTGTTTTAATCTTGGTATATAGAATTGGTGCATGGATTCCTGTTCCTGGTATCGACCCAACATTGTTCCGCTCGACTATGGATGGTAGCGGTGCCGCAGATTTCCTTAGATTATTATCTTCGTTGGCGGGTGGGGCACTTGCCAATGGTGCGATTCTGGCGCTTGGTGTCGGGCCATATATTACCAGTTCGATTGTTGTTCAACTGTTAACAATTGCTATTCCTTCGCTTCAGCGTCTTTCTAAACAGGGAGACGAGGGTCGAAGAAAAATCGCAGTCATTACACGATACGTTGCACTTGTTATGGCATTGGCTCAGGCAATTGCGATTGTGGTATCGCTAAGCGTAGGTCAAAACATTCAATCTAACCTATTTGGGTTACCATCGATTGTTGTTTCGATGATTGTGGTGCTGGTGCTGGTAGCGGGAAGTATGTTTACGGTATGGATAGGGGACTTGATTACCGAACATGGAATCGCTAACGGTATGAGTATGTTGATTTTCGTGGGTATTATCTCTACCGGTGTTATGGCATTCTACGAAAGTATTCTTGCAGTTTTCCAAGACATCAATGCAATTTCAACACCGCTTATCTTTATTGGATTGTTAATCTTGGTATTCTTGTTTGTTGTGTTCATAGATTTGGCGGAACGAAGAATTCCAGTCACATATGCAAAACAAATAAAAGGTAACAAGATGTATGGCGGGCAAAGTGCCAACATACCTATTAAGATAAACGCTGTTGGTGTGCTTCCTATAATATTTGCGTTTTCGCTTTTGAACTTTCCGCAATTGATTATGAGTATTTTTGCACCAGACAGTGCAGCATACGCATGGTATGCGCAACATCTTGGTATGAATTCGTGGTTGAACATCGTATTAATGGGTCTGTTGATTCTTGGTTTCAGTTACTTTTATGCAAGTCTTGCATTTAACCCAGACGATGTTTCACGTCAGATTCAACAAAACGGTGGATTCATTCTTGGTTTCCGACCTGGACCACCAACACGTGATTACTTGAAACGTGTGCATAACAGAATTACTTTGTTTGGTGCGATATTCCTTGCAATCATGGCATTGGTTCCTGCGCTTGTGTTCCGTGCAGTTATGGGAGACGGAAACATGCTGGTTAATGCATTTACAGGTATAGCAATGTTGATTATTGTGTCCGTGGCATTGGAAATTGACAAGCAATTACAAGCCCAGATGATGATGAAGTCTTATAAAGGATTTCTGAAATAAACGTTAAGTTAGCATTGTTAAGGGGAGAACACATGAGAATAGTACTATTTGGACCAAGTGGGAGTGGTAAAGGTACGCTTGCGGGCAGCCTTAACAAAAGATATAATCTCCCGCATGTTTCTTCTGGTGATATATTTCGCGATAATATCGAAAAAAGAACTGAACTGGGTATTCGCGTAAAGGATTTGGTTGATAATGGTGAATGGGTGCCGGATGAGTTGGTCGCAGATGTCATTTTAGACAGATTAAACCAGCCGGATTCGCGCAATGGGTATATTCTGGATGGTGTTCCAAGGACACTTGCGCAAGCCAAAATTTTACAAAAAAAATCCCCGATTAATTGTGTTATTGAAATTAATGTCGCGGATGATGTGGTGTTAAAGAGACTGAGAAACCGCCGTTTGTGTACAAACTGTAAAACCGACCATAATACTATAAGAGGCCAGTTCGATAAATGTAGAAAATGTGGAAGTGAATTGTCGCAACGTGCGGATGACATGTCGGATGAAAAAATCATGCACAGACTAGTGCAATATCGTAACGAACAATTACCTATTTTAAGTTTTTACAAAGACTTGGGCATTTTGTGTACGATCAATGTGACAGAAGATATGTTTCCATCGCATGTGTTGGAGGAAACAGAGAGATGTCTTCGTGCTTTTAAATAATTCAAGAGGGTTAATGTTTTGATTAAAACTTATAACAAAGAACAACTTGACTATGTACGCGAGGGTGGTAAAATTCTTGCCCAGGCTTTAAGTATATTGAAGGATTCGGTTAAACCTGGAATCTCGACAATGGAATTGGATAAAATAGCCGAGGATTTTATTCGTGCTCAGGGCGCAGAGCCAGCGTTCATGGGTTATAATGGTTATAAACATACAATCTGTGCAAGTGTTAACGAGGAAGCAATTCACGGCATTCCACGTACAGATAAAATTTTGAAAGAGGGCGATATTATATCGGTGGATTGTGGTGTCAAATGGAAAGGGTTTTGTACAGATGCCGCTAGAACTATTGCAGTTGGTAAGATAAGTGACGAGGCACATAAATTAATAGATGCAACCGAGCAAAGTTTTTTTCAGGCTATAAAGGGTCTTAAGGCCATGAGTAAAGTGGGGGACATAGGTACGCGAATCGAGAATTATATTAAAGGTAATACGAATTTTTCTATTATTGAAAAATTTTGTGGTCACGGCATAGGAGAAGAAGTTCACCAAGAGCCTCGAATAATAAATTATGTACCCAAAGTAAAAATTAATTTACACACAGATTTGCGAAAGCGTTTACCAGCGGGTTGTGTAATTGCGATTGAGCCCATGATAAATGTGGGTACCAAAGATGTGAAAGTTGGAGATGATGGATGGACGGTTGTTACTGGGGATGGAAAACTATCTGCTCATTACGAGAATACAGTGATTGTTTTGGAGGGTTGTGTGGAAGTTGTTACACTATAAGTTATATTAACTCTTAATATAAGAAATTGATATAGACAAATAGTTCTTTATATGTTAAAATTGACGATGTCAACTATGCAAGTGACAGGGATTTTGTGTTGTGAGGCGGCTTTGATTGGACATATTTGTATCAGTAAAGCGGGACACGACGCGGGTGAGATCTATGTAATTGTTTCGGTTATCGACCAAAATCACATTGGTGTGGTGGACGGGCGAAGCAAGACAATAGACAAGCCTAAGAGAAAAAACCGAAGACATTTGTGGATTACCAAATCACGTGTGGTCGAGATTGACAGGTTACTGGAAGGCGAAGTTGTCAGTAGTAACCTTAAAATTGCTTCTATTATAAAGGCATTAAAATTCAATCAAGACGGCACAGAATGGAAGACGCAATAAAAAGGGGATTATGAGTAAAGACGAAGCAATTGTCGTAGAAGGAAAGATTATCGAGGTTATGCGCAACGCAACATTCCGAGTCGAGGTCGTGAATGCAAAATCCGGAAAAGTTCATGTTGTGACCGCCTATCTTTCTGGGAAACTTTACAAGAATAATATAAAGGTATTAGAGGGTGATGTCGTGAAAATTGAACTGAGTCCCTATGACCTTACACAAGGCAGGATAGTTTGGAGAAGCAAGGGTTAAAACCAAAAAGGAGAACATATATGAAAGTCAGAGCAGGCGTAAAGAAAATATGTGATGATTGCAAAATTATCAAGCGTGATGGTAAAGTCATGGTGATTTGTCCAAAAAATCCAAAGCACAAACAAACGCAAGGGTAATTTTAATATTTTGAAGGAGAAATAAAATGGCACGTATAGCAGGTATCGACATCCCAAAGGACAAGCAAATAAAGTATGCACTTTGTTATATTTATGGAATCGGCCAAGTAACGGCGGATAAAATCTGTGCAGAGACAGGGATTAACCCTGTGGCAAGAACAAAGGATTTATCCGAAGAGCAGATTAATAAAATCCGTTCATACATCGACAAAAACATCAAGGTCGAGGGTGATGTACGTCGTGATGTTGCGCTGGACATAAAGCGTCTTATGGAAATTGGATGCTATCGTGGTATTAGACACAGAAAAGGTCTGCCTGTTCGTGGACAAAGTTCAAAGCAAAATGCAAGAACAAGAAAAGGTCCAAAAAAGATGGTTACCCGTTCAAAGAAAAAGTAAATGTTTTAGCCTTGCATTATATTGCATGGCTAGTTTAATTTAAAAATTTTTAGGAGAAAATAATGGCAAAGAGTGAAGCACCAAAACCAAAAACACCAATGAAAAAGAAACCAGTTGCGACCAAGAAAAAGAAAAAAGTTGGTCACCAGGTTGCGCATGGACATGCATATATTTCTGCGTCTTTTAATAACACAATTGTTACAATCACGGACAAAGATGGTGCTGTTCAAACATGGGCAAGTGCAGGAACCAGCGGTTTCAAAGGCAGCAGAAAATCCACACCTTTCGCGGCAACAACTGCGGCAGAAAAGGCAGGAGCCAGTGCAAAAGAACTTGGTGTTAAAAAGGTTGATGTCTTTGTCAAGGGACCTGGGCATGGTCGTGAAGGTGCGATTCGTGCGCTACAAACAGCAGGTCTAGAGGTTGCATCTATACATGATACCAGTCCGGTTGCGCACAACGGATGCAGACCACCAAAACGTAGACGTAAGTAATTTTTTAGGATTTTAAAAGGGATAAGGAGAAACAAATGGCAAGGAATTTAGAACCAAGTTGCAGACAGTGCAGGAAAGAGGGGATGAAACTCTTTTTAAAGGGTGAGCGTTGTGTATCCCCAAAGTGTGCAATGGAAAAAAGACCGGTTCCACCAGGTCAGCATGGTTTGTTGCGCCGCAAGGAAAAGGAATATGGATTGCAACTTCGTGAAAAGCAAAAGGTTAAGCGTGCCTACGGTGTGTTAGAACGCCAGTTCCACAAGATATACGAGGAAGCGTTACGTCTAAAGGGTGTTACGGGTGACCACCTGCTTTCTTTGTTGGAACGTCGTTTGGATAACGTCGTTTACAGAATGGGTATTGCATCCAGCCGTAAAGAGGCCCGTCAAATGGTTTCTCACCGTCACATTACTGTGAATGGGAAATCTGTGAACATTGCTTCTTATACCGTAAAAAAGGGTGATGTAATCGCAATAAAGGAAAACAAGCGCGAATTAGAAATGTTCAAGGAACTTAAAAAACAAAAAATGGTGATGCCTAAATGGCTTGAGTTTAATGGGGAAAAGCTCAAGGGTCAAATTTTGGAACTTCCACAAAGGGATGATATTGACCTTAATATTCAAGAAAACCTTATTATAGAGCTTTATTCAAAGTAAGAAGATAATTATCAGGAGGACATTAAAATGCACATTGAACTCGAAAAACCACGTATTAATCTGACAGAAAGCACCAGTTCCAAATCCGCAAAATTTACGGTAGAGCCGTTGGAGCGTGGGTACGGAACCACAATTGGAAATATGCTACGCCGTGTGCTGCTGTCAAACCTTCCGGGTGCGGCGGTTACCGCGGTACGTATCGAAGGGGTACCACATGAATTTACCACAGTTAAAGGTGTGGTGGAAGATGTTACTGACATCGTGTTGAATCTTAAAAGCCTTATTGTTAAAACCGTCAGCGACGATCCAAACTTTAAATCCACGATTCGTTTTAAAAGAAGTACTGCGGGTCCGGTTCTTGCAAAAGACCTAGATGTCAGCGGGGATGTTACAATCTGTAACCCAGACTTGTTGGTTTGTACTTTGGATGGTGGAAGTGAACTGGCTATGGAAATTACTATTGGCCGTGGTCGCGGGTACGTTGTTGCAAAAGACCACAAGGGTGCCACCGAAAACATTGGAACGATTGCAATTGATTCATTGTTCTCGCCAGTTGAAAAAGTAAACTATTACGTCGAGGCTGCGCGTGTTGGGCAAAAAATTGATTACGACAAATTGGTATTAGAGGTCACAACAAACGGCAGTGTAGAGGCTAAAGAAGTTGTGTCATTGGCATCTCGTCTTATCCAAGATCACTTGTCAGTTTTTGTGGACATGGTTGCAGGAATGAGAGAAGTCAATACTTTGGTAGACCGTCAAGAGGACACAAAAGTCAAATTGTTGGAAACCAGTATCGAGGATATGGAACTAAGCCCACGTTCAAGCAACTGCTTAAAGCGTGCTAATATCAATACAATTGACGATTTGATAAAGAAAACTAAAACCGAAATGCTTCGCGTACGAAACCTTGGCAGCAAGAGTTTGGATGAAATTATCTTTAAACTTGAGGCACTTGGTCTTAGCCTTAGACCAGAAGAAGACGGTATCTAAAATACCAAAATTGTTTGTTACATCTTTATAAGGAGAAAAATAATGGCAAAACCAGCAAAACTAGGAAAACCAACAGATCAAAGAATGGCGATCATAAGAAACCAGGTCAGTAATCTGTTGTGGAATGGAAGAATCGAAACAACCGTGGCGAAGGCCAAGGCTGTGAGCTCCCAGGCGGAGAAGGTTTTGACCATTGCAATTAATGCTTTTGGAGACACCGTTAGTGTTGAAAAAGAAATAATGAACGCAAAAGGTGTAAAGGTAAAAAAGAACATAAAGCAAGATGGACCAAAAAAGTTGGCGGCACGTCGTCGTATTATGTCTATGGTTTATGACCTTCACGAAATTCGTTCAGAGGAAGAAAGCAAACGAAACTTTGAAAAGCGTACAAAAAACATCAACCACCCGTTGGTCGAAAAGATTTTTACCGAATTGGCTCCCCGTTATGCAAAACGTGCAAAAGAGGTTGGTCAGGGCGGTGGATACACACGTGTGTTGAAAACCGGTCCACGTCGTGGCGACAACGCAGAAATGGCAATTGTAGAGCTTGTGTAAACAAGCTTTTTTTGACCTACATTGTGGGATGGATCCAAGGGGGGCAGAACAACATAGGGGGCAGAACAACATATCGCTGGACGATAGGGGCGGGAAGTAATTTTAAAAGAGGCTTCTGCCTCTTTTTTAGTGTTACGAATCATTGATGACTACGTCACCGCAAAGGATGTCGGAGTATGAATATGACAGGGACTCGACCGCCCCCTCTTTTTTGTCCAATTTAACAACAAATACACGGGAAAATGCATTTTCGATTACGCCGGTGTATTTTTTTATTTGCTTTCTACCACGGCAGACTTGCATATTTATATTCTTGCCCACCAATTCGTCGATTTTCTCGCGTACCATATCTATTGTTAATACACCTTTTTTCATTTAATGATTATTGACACTTTATGTTCTAAATAGCCCCCACAATTAATAAATTAGAATACAGTTTTGTTAAATAAGGGGGAGAAATGGCAAATCAGAATTTGTATGGTGGATTAAAAACAGGAAACGTAGAAGCCGTAGGCAAGACCCAGGTCAAGGTCGAGGCGCGTGTCGATTTAAAGGTATCAGCCAAGCGAGTGATTTCGACCACCGCAAAATGCTTTTTGGGTGAAGTGACAAGGGTCGAAGACGAAGTCAAGTTAAGTGGGCGTGTAGTAACACGCGTGATTTTCATTGATGAACATGATAATTGGAACAGTGAAGAGCGTGTGGATACGTTCACCGAAAAACTGATATTAAAAGAGGCATCCAATGTAGTTTCTTTGGTTCCAAGTGCACATGTTTTGGAAACCAAGGTTGCTGATGGTGGAAATCCAAGTTTTGTCGAGGCAATGAATATCGTGGATATAACATTATTGGGGCTTATCCAGCGTGAGGTTTCATTTGTACAGGACGTCAAAGGTGAAATTGAAAAACAAATCGAAAAGACCACGGTTGCAACCTTTTCCAGAACAATAACGCACGTTTTCGAGGTTGAGGAAAGATTTGACCTAGACAAAAATTGCGAGGGAATTTTGGGAACCGATATTACCGCAATTGTTCGTGAGGTAATGGTTGCCGAAGGCAAGGTAACGATAAAGGGTGTTGCGGGATTGAATGTTATTGCGGTAAAGATGTCAGAAGGGCAAATGATATACAATTCCGCATATGAATTTGATTTTTCCAAATCTGTTACTGTGGCGGAACTGGGAATGGATGATAATGTTGTGGGTAGTGTTTCTGTGATGAATGTTGCGGTAAAGGCAGAAAACAAGACCAAACCGGAATTGGTGGTGACGATGGAATTGTGCTTTTCTGGCTTTGTTGTGTCCAATTCAAAGATGGAATTTGTGCGTGATGCATTCTCGTTCAATAACGAATTGGTGTTTGCCGAGGGTGCTGTGCAAGAATCACGTGTTTTACCACAGGTGAACAGTTTTGCAGATGTCGAGGGGAATTTGACAATGAAGGATGGTGCGCCGTTTATAAGCAAGATTTTGGCGGTCGAGGGCACCAAGATAAAAACCATGAATGTTGTTACCGCGAATGAAAAGGTGACATTAGAGGGCGTGATGATGGCAACGTGCGTATTCGAGTGCGAAGAACGCCAAATACATGCGCACAAGATTGATGTTCCGTTCTCTACCGCTATTCGCGTAGACGGACATGAATCAACGCATTCGGTTCAGGCATTTGTTAGTGTGGTAAGTTGCCAGGTCAAAGTCCGACGTGGGAAGGAATTACTTGTGGATGCACGTTTAGGGGTTAGTTTAAGTTCATCCACCCATGTTGCACGAACCGTGGTATCGGATATAACCTTGGGTGCGGAAAAACAGCGAGACGACAGCGCGATATTGATTTTCACAATCAGCGAAGACGAAACAATTTGGGACATTGCAAAACGTATCAGTTATCCAATTACCGAGATTCTGCGACAAAACCCACACCTTGAAGACGGACCGCGCGCAGGGGACAAGATATTTATCTACAGACAGCAGGTTGTGAATTTCTAGTTCAATTATTTAAATTAAAAAGCGTTGGTTGCATTCCAACGCTTTTTGTATATGACTGTGAAAACCAGTCAATAATCGTTGTATGAAAATTGTTATTGGATTGCTTTTTGCGCTTGGATTGATTGCGATTGTTGCGTTTGGAATTCCTATGGGAATGGCGGGGAACGTAAATGCAAGTAACGAATTCTTGCGTTTGCATATTCGTGCGAACAGTAACAGTGTCCAAGACCAGGCAGTAAAGTACGATGTCAAACGTGCAGTGATTGATGAATTCACGCCTGTGTTTGCATTTGTGACCTCGCGTGAGCAGGCTATGAACGTATTGCGTGATAATCTTGGAAGATTTGAAAATGTATCCAACAGAGTATTGCGTGATGCAGGCTTTGATTATACCGCACGTGCGAGTTTACGCCAAGAATACTTTCCAACACGAAACTATCACGGATTTACGGTGCCAGCGGGGATGTATGACGCACTTATATTGGAATTGGGGGCGGCGCAAGGTGATAACTGGTGGTGCGTGGTTTATCCGCCGCTTTGCTTTATTGACAATAATATCGGTGGTGATAGGGGAGTTGTTTATCGGTCACGAATTCAAGAAATTATTCGCAGGTTCTTTTGATACCATGTTCTATATACTTTTTTAATTGCAAAGGGTATTTATTATGATAAAATACAGGTATGGCAAATAACAAAAAAAGAGAAAATCAAAATGATTCTGGTGCAGTGTTAGGCAGTATAGTTGATGGTTTGGCGCATGGTATTGGAATGAGCATCAGTGGTATCGAAAAAGGTATAGAAGTTGTAGGCAAGGGTGTTGTGGAAGGTGCCAAATTGGTGGGCGAAACTACAAAAACCATAGCAAGCGGTGCATGTGAGGCTGTAGGAACAGTTATATCAAGTGCATGTGACGGATTATAAGTTAATTTTGTTCTATCGTTTTGATTAGTTTATCCGACGTCCACCAGCCGTCGCGGTTATATCGACGCAGTCTGTGCAGGCTTTCAACCTCGCCTTGTTTTATTGTGTTGACGCCTTCATTGCATGTTAGGATTGCACGGAATCCCATTTCTATTAATAACTCTTTACCTGCTTGGGTGGATTTACCGAATGGATATGCGAATGTTGTGGGACGGGGGACTCCACTGGATTCAATTAAGTCTTGCGCGGTGTCTATATCTTTTTTAATTGTTTTTATATATGTATCCAGATTTTCGCCATTGACTTGTGCTATGCCATATCGTGGTTTGAATTTATGCAAGGCATGTGTGTGGTTACCGATTTCCACCAAACCTGTGTCTTGCATCTCTTTCATTTGTGAAAAAGTAAGGTGGCTGTAGTTTGGGTTGCTGTGGTCATTGCTTGTTTCGCTGAATTTAGAAAAACTGGTAACCGGATTTACCATGAATTTTGCATTATGTTTTTTGGCAAGTGGCAGGGCATAGTGCATATTGTTATAATGACCGTCGTCAAAAGTGAGGACAATGGGTTTGGATGGCAATGTGCCTTTGCCATCAATCCAATCTATAACTTCGCGCATTAAAACTGTTTCATAACCGGCGTTTTTTAATGCAATGAAATCCGATTCCAGTTGCTTTTCACTTACGGTATATTTGCCTTTTTGACTATTAAGTACCCTGTGATACATAATAATAGGAAGGGTGATTTCCTCGTCCGTGCTAGCCTTTGTTTCGTACCCATGGTTTGGTGTAACAAATGAAAAAAGTACAATAGGCAAAAGAATTATTACTACAAATAAAAAAGTCCTCATAGTTTTATATTTTTTGTTGTTTGAAGCAGAATATACACACGAAGGGTTTTTTGCTTTTAGTATTGACTTTTTGAATAATAAATGATAAAATACCAGAATAAATACAATAGACAAAAGCGGAGGTTGGGGTCATGATTACACTTTTAAACAATGCGGGTGCAAATCAAGGTTTCCTTAATGTGGTTCTGGTAATAGGGCTGATTTTAATTGGACTTTATTTCATCTTTGCATTGATTTTTCTGTTCAGTCAATTCAGAAAAATCGCAGCAAGGTCAAGTGAAGACAGGCAGGCAAGAAGTGCCGAAGCGCGTCAGCGTCGTGAGGAACGTGAAGAACAAGAAAAAGTAGAACGTGAAAGAAAAGCGGCTGAGAAACAGCAGCAAGAAGAACAGGCAAAAAAAGAACAAGAGCAACAAAGAGCAAAAGGCGAACCCGTCAAAGTGGACAAGTCAAACGAGGGAGCATTCTCGGACTTTACACGTAATGATGTAATGGGAAGACATGACCCAGAGGCAAAACCAGAGGCAAGAAAAGAAGACAAAAACGCACAAAAACAACAACCTGCCGGAAAACCTGCGAAGAATTTTTTTGAGGAAAGTGACGAACAGGAAGATGCATTCGGAACAAACAACAAACAGCAAGATAAAGGCAAACAAGAAACAAACCCTTGGGCAGACAAAAACCCATGGGCAGATGAAGCAAAAGACCAAAAACAACAACCTGCAAAAAATCCATGGGCAGACGAAGAAGAAACAAAACCAGCCCAATCAAAAAACAACGCAAACCCTTGGGCTGATCCGAATTTCACGGACACAGATGACCAAGCGGAAGTCGGTCCATCTAAAGAGGCACTTGGTGAAACAAGTGCAAAGGATAAAGAAATGCAAGAGCGTTTTGACCAAATCATGGCGGCTCTTGAAAAAAGAGAGAATGACAAGAAAGAAGAACCAGTCAAGTTGGTAGAACAAACCGACGCAACACGTGAGGAGATTGAAAAACTACGTGCCGAGTTAGAGGCATCAGAAGCCGAGAAACAGGCCGAGTTCCTTGCACAACAAAAACAATACAACGATGCACTTGCACAAATCAAAGCACAAAATGACGAAGCAATCGCAAAGATGAGAAAAGAGATTGAGGCGCTAGGTACTGCGAAAGAAGACAAGTTAGAAGATGAAAAGCGTGCAAAGTTGGAAGAAGAGAAAAAAGCGAAGCAGGAAGAACTAGATCGCGAGAACGACGAGGTAGAGCTACTGAAGCATGAATTGGAAAAGAAGATGCAAGAAATGGAAGAGGAAAGAAAAGCACAACGTGCTGAATTCGAAAAAATGCTTGCAGATGCGAAAGAGCCAAAAAATACAGTAACCGAAACAACAAAGATAGAAGAGAGATCAAGCGAGATTACAAAGTTAATCGCAATCCTTGTGGAAGAGCAAAAAGCAACACGCGAAGAAGCAAAAGCGATTAAAGATGAAATCGAAGCGGAGAGAGAAGCGGTTCAAGCCCAAATGCAGAAAGAATTCGAAATGTTGAAGAAAACCGTGGTGGAAGGTGAAGACGACAAAAAGAAACAAGAAGAAGATAAAGAAGAGTTAATTGCAAAGTTAAAAGCCGAGCAAGAAGCACATGATAGAGAATTGGAAGAAAAGTACGAAGCACTAAAGGCGCAAATGGAAGCCCAAAACGAAGAGACCAGACGTGCTAACGAAGCCGAGCAAGAGGCATTACGTAATGAACTATCACAACTGAACATGCAAATTGCAAAAGAAGCCGAAGAGTTAGAAGAAAAGAACAGACAGTTGATGAAAGAATTGGAACAAGCAAAGAAAGAACAAGAAGAAATCAAGAAAAAAGCAAGCAAAGAAAAGAATGCTGACCTTGATGCTGAACGCGAAAAAATGGCAGAGCAAATCAAAGCCGAGTATGAAGAGAACGAACGTCGCCTAAGTGAAAAATATCTTCAATTGCGCGAGGAATTGCAACGCGAAAGCAGACAACTTGCAGACAAAGCCGAGGAATTAAAAGCCGAACAAGCCGAGATTCAAAAAGCGCAAGAGGAAATCGAACAAGCAAGGGAAGAAGCAAAATCTGACCTGGAAGAAGAATTGAAGATAGAGCGTGAAAAACTTCTTGCACAAAAAGCCAAGTTGGAAGAAGAGATAGAAGAACTGAAATCTCGTCCACAAGGAAATGGTGACGCAAATGCGGAAGATGTTCAGCGCGAGATTGCGGCCGAGAAAGAAAGATTGGCGAAAGAGCATGAAGAGAAAGAACGTCAATTGAAAGAAAAGTTCGAAAAGATGCAAGGACAATTGAAAGAAGAAGAGCAAAAGATGCAAGCGCGTGTAACCGAGTTAGAGGTTAAAGAACAACACATCGCACGCGAAGAAACCAGAATTCTTACAGAAGCGCGCGAAGTACACACATTGATAACAGAACGTGTTTACACAGCGGAAGAGCGTGACAGAATCCTTATCGATTACCGCGCAAGAATGGAAGAACTTCGTGAGCGTCTACGCGAGAACGAACGTTCAATCCGCGGAAATAACAAGGAATTTGTTCCACTTCGCCGTATCCGTGACACGTTGGAACGTGACTTGAAACTTCTTAGAAAGCGTGAAGCCATCGTTGCAAAACAACAGGTACACATCTACGGTGTGAACAACATTGCAAACCTAGATCCAGAGCGTGTGAAGAAGTTGGAACAAGATGTTCAACAGTTGACCGGATTGCAGCAAAGTGTGGCAAACTGTGAAGAGATTATGCAAAAGAACCGTGACCGTTTCCCAACATTGGAAAACTTGGATCGTGTTCTTAAGGCACAGAATAGACAACTTCAAGCCGACATCGAACAAGTAACCCAGGCAATCGTATTCTTTGAAAGTCAAAGTACAGAAAGCAAGTAAAATAAAAAGCAGCCAATTAGGCTGCTTTTTTTTTGCCTATTTACATAGTGTAATTTTTTTGATACAATATATTATGAAAAAAAGAAAACTTGCGGCGACTTTTGCCGGATTATTACTTTTAAAGGCAGCACTGGTTGGATGTGGTCAAACGGATGATGTTGCTCCTTCTAGTTTTGGCGATGAAAACATCTCTTGGAGAAATGCAAGAAACACGATGATAACAGTTTGCCATGATCACGGATGTCATCCAGATGAAATTGATACGAAGATAGCGTATCAACGTGACAACTTTATTTCTATGCGAGATTCAATGATATCTGCCCGTGGAATATCACGAGGTTTGTTTGGCTACGCCATACCAGAAGAGGACAGAGATGTTATCAGAGATACAGTTATTGCAAACCATATCGCAAGTCATGAAAATCCCGAGGTCGAGCCAGAGCAGTAATTTATGAATCGATGCCCGAGGGGATATCAAATATAAAGGAAAAGTATAACCGCATGGGTTTATTTTATGCTATATTCCTTTAATGAAATCCCCCAAGGATAAAACATAACCTTTAAAAGTTGTCAACAGGAAAATGCAAGAAAACAAAATTTTTGTGCACAAAATACAATATTTGGTATACGCACAAATTTTACTTGCACAACATGTTGTGTTTTGCTATGATGTAGCATATACATTAATAGCCCTTGTATCGGGTTAAAGGAGGAAAAATGGGTAAACAGTTGACAGAAAAGAAAAAGCCAGTTAAAAAGGCGGCGCAGGAGAAACCGACGATAAAGTTTCTGATGAAAAGGGACGGTCGGCGCGAAAAGTTTGACCTTGCAAAGATTGCAGACGCCATCTTTAAGGCTGCGGTTGCATGTGGCGGAAGTGACAGAACGCGTTCAGAGAAAATTGCGGATGACGTGGAAATAGAACTGATTGCCCGTTATGGTAATAAAATACCTACCGTGGAAGAGGTGCAGGATCTTGTTGAAAAACAACTTATAAAAGCGGGTCACGACCAGGTTGCAAAGGCATATATTCTTTACCGTGAAAAGCGTCGTGGTGCACGTGAGGAAAACGCCCTTATTGGTGCAACAATTAAAACGTTTGAAAAATACCTTGGTGGAGATGATTTTGCAGTAAAAGAAAATTCAAACCAACAACGTTCTGTTATGGGCTTGATGAACTATGTACGTGAAGAGTTTACAAAAAGATACTGGCTTAACGAGGTTTACCCATACGAAGTTGCCGAATCACACCGCAGTGGTGCGTTTCACCTTCATGACCTTGGATTCTATGGTGCATATTGTGTGGGTTGGGATGTTAAGCAAATTCTTATGATGGGCTTTACCGGTGTTCCGGGCAAGATTTCTTCTGCGCCGCCAAAACATTTTCGGTCTGCACTTGGTCAATTGGTGAATGCAACATTCACGTTTCAGGGCGAAACAGCAGGGGCGCAAGCATGGTCCAGTTTTGACACATACCTTGCACCATTTATTCGTTATGATGGACTTACATATAAACAAGTTAAACAAGCAATCCAAGAGTACATGTACAACATGAACGTAGCGACACGAGTTGGATTCCAATGTCCGTTCAGCAACGTTACTTTGGATATTACATGCCCAAAAGCACTAAGAGACGAGCACGTAATTATCGGCGGAATGCCACAAGAGGAAACATACAAAGAATTCCAAGCCGAAATGGATATGTTTAACAAAGCATTTTGCGAGGTCATGTTAGGTGGAGATGCATCTGGACGCGTGTTCTCGTTCCCAATCCCAACAATCAACGTAACACCAGATTTAAATTGGAACTCCGAAGTTATGGACAGTATTATGGAAATGACATGTAAGTATGGGATACCTTATTTTGCTAACTTTATTAATTCGGATCTTTCACCGGATGATGCGGTTTCCATGTGTTGTCGTCTTAGATTGGATGTCAGTCAATTGAAAAAGCGTGGTGGTGGATTGTTTGGTTCTAACCCATTGACAGGTTCTGTTGGGGTAGTAACAATCAACTTGCCAAGAATTGGTTACAAAAGCAAGAACGAAGAAGAATTTTTCAGTAACCTAGAGCGTCTGTCCGACCTTGCAAAAACCAGTTTAGAGATTAAAAGAAAGGTTGTGGAAGACCAAACAGTAAAAGGTCTATATCCATACAGCAAGTTTTATCTTCAAACCGTTAAGGATTCTGCGGGCGGATATTGGGCGAACCACTTTTCCACAATAGGTGTGGTTGGAATGCACGAGTGCTTGCTGAACTTTCTTGGAAAAGACAAAGGAATTGACACCGAAGTTGGGAACCAATTTGCGATAAAGATTTTGGATTTCCTGCGTGGCAAGATGGTTCAATACCAAAATGAAACGGGCAGTATCTATAACCTAGAGGCTACTCCAGCGGAAGGTGTTGCACCAAGATTGGCTATGATTGATAAAAAGCGTTACCCAGATATTGTTGCCAGCGGTGGTGACACACCATACTACACAAACAGTACCCAAATGCCAGTAATGTTCAGTGAAGACGTGTTCAAGGTAATTAAAATGCAGGATGAGTTGCAATCTCTTTATACAGGTGGTACGGTGTTGCATATCTATATGGGCGAGCGTTTGGAGGACAAGGAAACTGCAAAAAATCTTATCCGAAAAATATTTGCAACAAACAAAATGCCATATATTTCTCTGACCCCAACATTCAGTATTTGTGGTGAACATGGATATCTTAAAGGCGAGCAGTGGAAATGTAAAACATGTGACAGCGATACCGAGGTTTGGACGCGTGTGGTAGGTTTCCTTAGACCGGTTGCGGATTTTAACGCAGGAAAGAGAACCGAGTTCCATGAACGTAAAAGATTCAAGGTTGCGGAGTAATTTGTGAAAATCAAAGTAGCGGGATTTCAAAAGAACAGTTTTATTGACTATCCTGGCATGGTTGCGTCGGTTATCTTTCTTGGTGGATGCAATATGCGATGTTATTATTGCCACAATTTTGAAATCCTTGCCCAAGATTCTAATACAAAAGATTTTGATGAAATTTTATCCCAACTAAGCGAGCAGATTGGCTTTATCGATGGGGTAGTCATAACTGGCGGAGAAGCCGCATTGCATCCGCATATTGTACATGTTATTAAGGAGGTCAAGTTGCTTGGCCTTCTTGTAAAACTTGATACCAATGGAACTAATTCAAAGTTGATAAAGCAACTTGTGGAAGATGGTCTTGTGGATTATGTTGCGATGGATATAAAAGCACCGCTAGACAAATACGAAGAGGTCACTTGCGCAAAGGTAAACATAGGTGAAATACGCTCTAGTATTCAATATTTAATAAGCCAAGAAAAGGTCGATTATATGTTTCGAACTACACTTGCACCCATTTTATCGCAAGAAGATTTTCAGCAAATTGGAATAATATTACGTGGTGCAAAGTGCTTTCAGTTACAGCAATTTGTTCCGAATAACTTTTCTAATTCGCATAAAGTTGTGCTTTTTCCGCATACAAAGAAAGATGCCCAGGGGTTTGCGGATATTGTTTCAAAATACGTCAATAAGGTAATTATGAGGGGTTTTGACTAGGTTAACTAATTTCATTTGACATAATTGTGCTTTGAATGGTAATACTATATTAGGGATTTTTAGATACATAGGAGGACAGTTTTTTGGAAAACAAAGGAAGAACACAGTCAAAACAGACACAGATTATTAAAGTTGCAACTTTTGCCGTCTGTCTTTTTGCGATGGTTTTTGTGCCTACGATGTTGATTGTTGCGAATGCCGGGGCTAACCCAACAATGGCAACTTTGAATGTAACATTTTCGGCGGGCGAGGGATCGTTTTCGGCTGGCGGACAAACGGTAACAATGCCGGTTGCGGCGATAGACAGTTTCCGGTTCCAGGTTCCAAACCAAAGTGCTTGGTTCGCGGGTTCCACATTGCAACCACCATCTGGTGGTGGAACGTTTATGGGATGGATGTTCTCGTTACAACCAACCAGACTTTATACAGGTGGACAAGTTTTTGATGGAACAGTTTATCAAGGCAGTATCCAGTGGGGTGCGCAAGGAACATTGCAAGGGACACTAACCGCAATTTGGAATGAACCACTTAATGTAACATTCCATCTGCAAGGTGCAGCATTTACACATTTTGCGGGCAATAACCAAATTGTTGAACAAACATCTATGACACGCTTGTTTGCGGGAAGTTATGGTGTGCGTACGACCCCAGTATTTCATTCAAGCAACGCGTTCACATTTGATGGATGGTACACGCAACCAAACGGTGGAGTGCTTTTTGATACTGCGCAATTAAATGCACCAAGAACGCAAAACATCGAATTATTTGCAAGATTCAATGATGCAGCAATCGTAACATTCTCGGCGGGTGCAGGAACATTAACCCCACCTGGCGCTTTTAATCTTGCATTTGGAATTATAAGTGGCGCGAATAATGAAATATTAACACGTACACTTGCGATTGGTTCTCCTATCGGCATTGCGCCAGTGGTGAATAACGCGGGATATGATCTTGTTCGATGGGAAGCAAGTACAAACCCAGGTGTTCCGGTTGTATTCACCGGAGGCAGTGCACTTGCGGTTACTGGTCACAAATCAATTGTTGCAGTCTGGGAAAGAAACGACTTTACCGTTACCTTTAATACTCAGGGTGGTACATTAAATGGTTCAACCACACAAACAGTATTGGCAGGAGACACCATTGCAAGACCGCAAGACCCAACAAATTCTAACCCAGATCTTTACTTCCGCCACTGGTCAACTGCACCAAACGGAGGGGTGTTTAATTTTAATACCGCGATTACAACAATTAATTCGGCAGGTGCCAACAACACTTTGCACGCTGTTTGGGGTACAAAGCACACGGTTACACTTAATCTGGACGGGTCTGGCATGACACTTGCGTTAAGGGTACCTACTGGATTTGTTATTAATCCTAATGACTTCCTGCCTGGTCTTGCTGGATTTGCATTTATTGGTTGGGCAACAACGCATAACGGACCAGTTGTGCACGCACCAGGAACCACAATAACTGTTAACACATCGATTACGCTTTTTGCAAGGTGGGTGTGAAAAAGTACATAACTAACGAGGATGTATGGGGACATTTCAAAACTTGATGTTGGCATATGAAAATGGCGCCGCCAGTGGATTATTGACTGGTCTTCTTGGTGTCCTTGTGATTATTTTTACCGTTATCTCCGCGGTACTTGTTCCCTTTGTATCTCATGAGAGAGCCTGGTGAACAAGGTTCAGGTCAAGGTCAACTTCCAGGTTCTCCTGGTCAAATCCCGGGTCAATCTGGAACTGCAACCTTTAGGTTACCGATAGAGGGTCCGGTTATGGTTATTCCATCTGCTAATCCTATAGCAAATGGTCACGATTTTACTGTTTTTGGTGCAAACAGATTTACTGGAAATATTTTGCGATTTCACATGGGTGTTGATTTGGTACGAATGACGGCTCCATTTTCTAATACGCCTGTTACACAGGCTACAGCTGTTGTGGCATCTGCAACTGGCACAATTGCTTGTGTATACAGGTGGAATAGCGGTGCGGGTTATGGAAATCGTGTGGTTATAAGGCACGAACCTGCTAACTTTCCAGGTCAAGTTGCGCGCATGACTCTTTTTACAATGTATGCTCATTTGGGAAGTATACTGCCTGGTATACAAGTAGGTGTGCCAATTTCTGTTGGTGACCCGATAGGGACAACAGGGACTACAGGAAGTAGTGGGGCAACCCCTTATGTTCATTGGGAGATTTTAAATGGTCTACCGCCAATTCCTACAACAGATACAACAGTAACGCGTTTCAATCCGTTTTTTCCGGAACAAACTGCAAGAAACCCAAGAGCAAATGCGAACTTGAGTTTTAATTCCCCAAGGCAGTTTTATGTTCAACTTAATCCAGGCTCACGCGTAACTCGTACTGTTGCTTATGCACACCATAGCCTGGTTCCAGCACATCTCCAGCACAGGTTAAACATGACTTATTTAGGGGCGGTACGAATTCCTTATTGTCCTCCAGGGGGATTGTCAATACCTTTTGAAAATTCAGATAATATGGAGATTTCTGCGGGCGAGTCAACGATTCCCTTGTCATATATTCCAAACCCATTCTTGCTGCAATATACTGCAACAAATATAGGAGACTTTGGAGATATAGTATTCGATACACGGAAGCAGCGTTTTATCAAACATAACCATCATGGTTCAAATATACACAATATTTTTCATCGAAATTATGTTGGTTTAATATATCCTAATCATAGGGCGAGATACTTTTTCAGTGGTTAAAGTGCCCGCAAACTAATTAGTATCTGCTTATTCTCTTTAAGAGTGATGATTTATTCTGCTGAAGATTGCGCTTTTCATTAATTTAGTGTATAATATAGTGTTGTGCACTTTTGTGCACCTATGGGGGCGAAATGGCTTCGACGGGTGGGGAAGGGTTTAACAAGCATGCCGCCTTTGTGAATGGCGTAAAACTTTGCAATAAATTTTAAGTGCAAAACCAGCACCTTACGCTCTTGCTGCTTAATTTTATTAGGTAACAAGGCATCTCCATTAAAGTTTTCGTACTTTATACTTTGATGGGGTCAAACAAAGTACGCGCGGTAATTATCCATTTGTGGATTGGATGTTTACCCTAATAATTCCACACCTTCTACGACCAATGTCCATGATGGTCACTAGATTGTAAAATCCATGAGACTAAGCATGTAGAAACTTAAACAGACAACCATTCGGACGTGGGTTCAACTCCCACCGCTTCCACCATAACGACCTCCGAAAAAGTCTTAGTGAAAAATAGGGCTTTTTTGATGCTTTCTGGGCTATCAAAGGGTAATGTATAGGAATTGCAGGCACAATAAACGCAAAAAGCTCAACGAAAAATCTTATTGCGAGAGCGAATGCAAGATGGTAAGTCTTATTTCCAAATTTTATGGCGGAGGAAATTACAAATGAATAATATCAAATCAAAGACACAGCGTGTAAGTGAGCTTGATCGCCTCGAAGATGTTATAAAGGCACTACGTGATCATGGCTTTAGTACTGTGCGTGAAGTTGCGTTGTTCTTGCAAGTCAATAAGAAAACTGCTCATCGCTATATGAAATTTTTGGTATGGATAGGATGGGCTAGCGTAACGGATGGACGGAATGGTGGCCATACGTACAAGACTTGCGATGCATGCCGTGAAAGTGATAAATTTACGTAAGACAAAAAAATGCGAATCTGCTAAAGTATACATAAAAGGAGAATAAGAAATGAAACTAAAAATGTTTACTTATGTGGATGGTTTAGATGAAGCCGTAGAATTCTATCAAAAGGTGTTTGAGGCAACAATTGGTAAAACCTATATGAAGCCCAATGGCAAATACGATCTGTGCGAACTTAGGTTAAGCAGAGGCACATCGTTCTGGTTAGCCGAATGCAAAGGTGAATCAGCAATCGAAGGTCCTGTGAACACAGGCAACATAATGCAGATGTGCCTAATGTATGACAAGGGCGACGTCCCAAAGCTCGAGAAAGCATATGCTATTTTGAAAGGTGATGCCCTTCAAGTTAAATGGGAACTTATGAAAGCGGCATGGACATCACACACCTGTGACTTGATCGACAAATATGGCCTGCGCTGGTGCTTAATGGTTGGGTAGCAGGAAAACGAATTTACACTAACACAGCAGATCGTGATATAATTTCACATGGTTGATGTCCAGAAACTTGAGATATATTTAGCGATGATGGGGTGTACTAACGAATACGCTATTCGTGGTAATGCTAATGTTGGAAACGCTTCAATCCTACATGAAGAGATATGGAAAATCGAAAATTTGCTTTATAGAAGTAGGTGCAGTGGATATGCCAAGGCGCAAATTGATATTGAATCAAGTGGAAAAGTTAAAGAGATGCCCAAGAATGATTATGGGTATATTGAAGTGGAGAAATGCAGGCAGGCACTAATTTCTGCTATACAGAGCTCAATTAAGAATCATTGCTGGCAAAATGTCCTTGTGGTTAATATTCTGGCAAAACATTCAATTTCGGTTCTTAGAACATTTTTCGGAAAGATGGAACAAGAGTTCTTGAACTTTGAAAATAAATTGCCGAAGATGCAAGAAGAGCTAAGGTTAGCCGAAAACAAGATTGATGACATGTTTAAGCAAAGTAAGCTGAGTAATGATTTAAGAATGATATTTTCACCAACTATTTCTATGACAATGAAAAGTAAGTTTGATGACGGCTTAGGGAACAAAAAATTTATCACAATAGAATCAAGTGATAGAAAGAATATTATGTTTGGCGAAATCGGAGAGGCGTGCGCAGATCTGATAAGTGAGATCAATTATAAAAACTACTTGTTAGATTTATTTCAGGGTACTTGCGATGGTAAAAACTATTTTGAAATAGTAAAGGATTTTTTCGCAAACAACATTGACAAGCAAAATCCCAAGGTGCGAATAGCTAACGATGATTTAATTGGATGGGAGCAAAGGACAAGAACTGGCAAGCTAGTGGATATAAGAGATACGATTGCGCATACGAATGAGGTGCAAGTAGCCATTGGGCTAGAGTCACTACCACACTTTTTCAATGACGCAAAATTTTTGCTGCGGCACCTCACTTTTATAAAGAGAGAAACGTCAGTGCCAGTGTTTATTGAATACGATTTCAAGATTACGTAGTAGTTAGATTATTTCTGCTGAGACTCACTCTTGGATTAGACTTTTATATAAGAACTTAACTAGTTCATTCAATCCACTAACCGCAAGTTCACCATTCAAGGCATCAATTTTGAAAAATTCAGCTTTTTGCTTTTCATCAAGCAAAGCCATGAATGCTTTTTCTGCGTCGCAGCAGTTTTTTAGAACCAAGAGATACTCAGCGCTTGGTTTTCGAGACAGGAAATCATCAACCAATAGTCTCAATATTTTATTCATAATCACATACCTCCAAAAGGGTGTGTGTCTCTTAACTCGTATGTGAAACTAAGTCAAGTTGTTTTTGCAAGTTTTATGTAAGTTCTGGTGCTTTCTTCGTATTTGTGCTAGAATTGATCATTCTAAGGAGAAGTAATGGAAGTTAAAAAAACGATTAGTGCTACTGGTCGAGGCGAAAATAATTTTGATAGGATATTGACGAAATATCGTGCGGATGCATTTTCTGAAAGAGACAAGGGAAGCCGTTTTGAACGTTTAATGAAAGCGTACTTGCAGACCGATCCAAAATATAAAGGTCAATTGAAAAATGTCTGGCTTTGGGAGGAATTTTTTGCAAAAGAGCAGTTTGGGAAAATGGACATAGGTATTGACCTTGTTGCCGAAACTGTTGACGGGCAATATTGGGCAATTCAATCGAAATGTTATTTAGAAGACGCGAGCATAGATAAGCAAGAGGTTGATACGTTTTTGTCAACCTCTGGACGAAGTTTTGAAAATAAAAATGGCGTAAGGGTGAATTTTGCTTTACGTGTTTGGATTTCTACAACTGACAAATGGTCAAGCAATGCAGAGGCAACTCTACAAAATCAAACTCCACCTATTATACGTATAAACATTAACGAGTTGCGAAATGCACGCGTTGATTGGGAGCAACTTGAAAAGGGTGTTCATGGTTCATCCGCACAAAAACCAAAATATAAACTTAAACCACACCAAGAAATTGTTGTTAAAAAAACGCACGATCATTTCAAGCAATTCAATCGAGGGAAATTGATTATGGCTTGTGGGACTGGTAAAAGTTTCACATCGTTAAAGATTGCTGAACGTGAAGCCAAAAAACTTGTTCTTGTACTTGTTCCATCTATTGCATTGGTTGGGCAGATACTTGGTGAATGGGTTTACAACGCTGAAAACGAATTGAATCCGATTTGTGTTTGTTCCGATCCCAAGGTATCGCAAAAAAGAGATGGTATTTCTGTTGTTGATCTGGGTATGCCAGCTACAACTGATCCAAAACAAATAGTAAGGCAATTCAATAAAGCCAGCGGTAAAATGACTGTCATATTCTCAACCTATCAATCTATCGAGGCAATAAGTCAGGCTCAAAAACTTGACTTGCCAGAAATTGACATTATAGTTTGTGACGAGGCGCATAGAACAACTGGTGTGACACTTGCTGAAGCGGATGAGTCTGCGTTTGTTCGTGTTCACGATAACATGTTCCTGCGTGCTGCGAAACGTCTTTACATGACTGCAACCCCACGACTCTATGATGAAAGAGCCAAAACAAAAGCAAATGAAAATAATGCGCTTTTATGTTCCATGGATGACGAAAACATTTATGGGGCGGAAATACATCGCATTGGGTTTGGTACAGCGGTAGAACAAGGTTTATTAACTGATTACAAAGTTTTGATTTTCACAGTTAGTGAAAACGATATGCCAAAATCTTTTCAGCACGCTATAAGTGACTTTGTCAACAAGAAAGAATTTGATGGGATTGGTGCGAAGATAGCAGGGACCATTAACACTTTATCAAAGCAAGTTATTGGAGACGGTAGCGAGGTTCTCGCACAAGTGGATCCAACAGCCATGAAGCGTGCTGTTGCATTCTGCCAAAACATTGAAATGTCCAAGACTGTTACAAATTTATTTAATACCCTAACAAATCAATATATCCAAGCACTTCCAGCAGATAAACGTGGAAAGATGATTGGAATTCAAGCAGACCATATTGATGGAACTATGAATGCACCAACGCGTGAACGGTTGATGACTTGGTTAAAAGCTGAGAATAGCGAAAATGCTTGCCGTATCCTTTCAAACGTTCGTTGTCTTTCCGAAGGCGTTGATGTTCCCGCTTTGGACGCAGTTGTATTTTTGTCGCCACGAAATTCACAGGTTGACGTTGTGCAATCGGTGGGTCGAGTCATGCGTAAATCCGAAGGCAAGAAATATGGATACATTATTTTGCCAATTGTTGTTCCTTCCGACATAGCGCCAGAAGAAGCACTTGCGAATAATGCAAATTATCAAGTCGTATGGTCGGTGTTAAATGCGTTGCGCGCTCACGATGACCGTTTTGACGCAACAGTTAACAAAATCGAACTGAATAAATCAAAACGTCCTGATTCAATTCTTATTTGCACAAGTGACACTTCATTTGATAGCGATGGCAATCCTATTCAAAAACGTTACGAGCAAATTCATATGGAGAGTTTTGCCGAGTTGCAAAGTGTTATTTACGCAAAACTTGTGTTAAAAGTTGGCAGTCGCCGATATTGGGAACAATGGGCAAGGTCTATAGCCGAAATTGCCGAACAGCAAATCAAAAACGTTAACGGTTATATAGACAACTATGAGGATACAAAAAAGATATTCAATTCATTCTTGAAGGAAATGCAAATTTCTATTGATGCAAGTATAGATCGAACGCGTGCTGTTGAAATGTTGGCGCAACATATAATTACCGCGCCAATATTCTCTGCGTTGTTTGAAAATTATGAGTTTGCTAAAAAGAATACAGTGTCTGTAGCCATGAGCAAAATTTTGGATGAATTAAAAGACAAAGGTAAACGTCTTGAAAACAGGGCGACAAATATTGATGAGGATACTGAGGAATTACAAAAGTTCTATGAGTATGTCAAACGAACTTGTAAAGATCTTGACAGTCACGGACGCCAAGCCGTCATAATTGAGCTGTATAATAATTTCTTTCAATTTGCGTTCCCAAAACTTACGCAAATGCTTGGTATTGTATATACACCAGTTGAAATCGTAGATTTTATTATTCATTCCGTTAACGATGTTTTGCAAGCCGAATTTGGACGTAAACTTGCTGACGAGAATGTAAATATACTTGATCCATTCACGGGTACGGGAACTTTTATAACTCGCCTTATTCAAAGTGGTTTGATCGACAAAGACAACCTGCCACGAAAGTACGAAAAAGAATTATTTGCAAACGAACTTGTGTTGCTTGCTTACTATATCGCTTGCGTGAATATTGAAAACTGTTTTCACGATGAAATTAGTGCAAGTGAATACAAACCATTTGATGGGATAGCATTAACAGACACATTTCAAGCATTCGAGGAATCAAAAGCCGAAACACGTTTGCTTGGAAAAAACACACGTACAGTCAAACGTCAAAACTCCGCACCGTTAACTGTGATATTCGGAAACCCGCCATATTCGGTAGGGCAAAAGTCGGCTAATGATGATGCACAGAATAACGACTACCCAAAGCTGGACGCGGCAATAGAAAGTACTTATGCAAAGTTGTCAACCGCAGTAAACAAGAACTCATTATACGACAGCTATATTCGTGCATTCCGTTATGCAACTGACAGACTTGGTGACAACAATGGCATTGTTTGTTATGTTTCAAACGGCACCTGGATTGACGGCATGGCATCAGAAGGATTTAGAAAAAGTATTGAACAAGAGTTTTCCAAAATATTTGTTTTCAACTTGCGTGGAAATCAAAGAACAAGCGGTGAATTAAGCCGCAAGGAAGGTGGCAAGATATTCGGAAGTGGCTCACGTACACCTGTGTCCATTACGTTGCTAGTAAAGAAAAAAGGTTTTAGAGGCAAGGCCGAAATATTTTATAATGATATTGGTGATTACCTTACGCGTGAACAAAAACTTGAAATTATTAAAAATGCAAAGTCATTTTCAAATAGAGGATTAGTACTAAACAAACTCACTCCAAACGAATATGGCGACTGGATTGTTGATAGAAATGACGAATTCGATACTTTAATTCCATTGGCAAGTGAAAAGAAATTTGATAAGACAACACAAAGTTTCTTTGTTATGACTTCGCTCGGTATGGTCAGTGGTCGGGATTCCTTTGTTTGGAACTACTCAAAAAAGCGTGTTGAAAGCAATACAAATAAGACCATTGGGTTTTATAATAATTCTATCGATAGGGAAGTGGTGTTTGATTCTACACAGATAAATTGGACTCGCCCTTTCCTCGATTTTCATAGTAAAGGTATAAGACTTTCATATGATAAGAATTCTTTATCAACGGGACTATATCGTCCATTTATGAAAATGCCTTTCTATCATGGTGCCAACTTGATAGAAAGGCGTTATCGTAACGATAACGCATTTCCGCATAGAGATGCGAAGAATTTGCTTATTTACGTTAATGGTCTTTCAAGTACAACTGGGTTCTCATCTTTAATAACTGATAGAATTGCAGATAGGGGTTATGTTGGTGGTGGTCAGGGGTTTCCACTATACTACTACGAAAAAGTTAACAAGAGCGGGCAGATTGATATGTTCACGAACATTGATGAACAGTATATTCGCCACAATGGTATAAGCGATTTTATTTGGGGCGAAGCACAAAAACGATACGGCAACAAAGTCACACGGGAGGATATTTTCTATTACGTTTACGGATTATTGCACAGTCCAAAATATCGTGAAGCATTTGCCGTTGATTTGAAAAAGTCGTTACCACGTATTCCATTGGTTGAGAAGGATGTTGAATTTTGGGCATTTTCAAAAGCAGGTCGTGAGTTAGCAGAATTGCATTTGAATTACGAAAATGTACCTGCACCAAAAAACGTCACCGTCAAAGGTGATAAATCCAAGTTGCGTGTTGAAAAAATGCGTTTCCCAACAAAGACAGACAAGAGCAAAATCGTTTTTAACGGCGCGATCACAATCGAGAATATATCACTGGAAGCATATAACTATGTTGTAAATGGCAAATCGGCAATCGAGTGGATAATGGAGCGTTACCAAATCAAAACAGATAAAGCAAGTGGGATCGTAAATGATCCAAACCTTTATGCGGAAGAAAGTGGTAAACCAAGTTATGTTTTGGATTTATTGTTGTCAGTCATTGCTGTCAGCTTAGAAACACAAAAAATAGTGGCAAATCTACCTGATATATCGTTTGATGAAAGGAGTGCAAATTGAAACAAAAAAAGAGCAGTCAAGATACGGTTGGAGAATTCGGCAGAGATTTTCAAGCTAATGCTGCTATTTTCTTGTTTGTCAAAAATCTGAAAGAATCATCGTATGTAAAGAATGAATCAGCACATGAAGACATCGAAATTGGATTGACAAATAAGAAGAAAATTTACGCTCAAGCAAAAGCGGTTGAGACAAGCACAGATACAAGGAATGTAATCCAAAAATTAAAAGACGCTGTTAATACTTTGAACGCAGCCAAAACGAACGATTCAGCCACCGCCAAGCTAACTTACATAACAAATTCAAAATCTCCATTTAAGATAACAAACCCAATGGAAAACTCAATAAATGGATTAACATCGAAACCATTTTCAGAATTAACACCAGTCGAACAAGCGGTTGTCAGGAATGCGGTCAACGATCAAGACATAACCAATTTTGCTTATGATGACTTTTATATCTTAGTCATACCCTTCGAAGGTCAGGAAGACGCAGAGAGGTATAAAGAAATAAAAGTAATCATAAACGAGTTGTTTGCAGCAATTGGGAAAAGCGATAGCGGACTAACGCCGACAGTGATGAGTGTTTGGCAAAATATGTTGAGAATAAACGCATCTAAAAGAATTGCGACTGTAACCAAGGAGGCATTTCTATGGCCAATAGTGGTCTTGTATTGTGGTGGAGATGCTCCACAATGGTTAAGAGACGAAAAGGATGAAGGGATAATCGAGGCAGCTATGTCAAAGTTTAGAAGCCTTATTGACTTTGCATCACTCGACTTTCAATTAGTGACCAGAGTTATAAATGATTATGACGAATATATAAGTAAGCATCAACTAGCTGCAAACCAGCAGATTAAAACTTTTGTTACTAATAGCTACGAAAAGTATGACGACGCATTTGATTCAATTAGCGGCGAAGATGGCGCAGTGAAAGAAATAGTGAAGAAAATAGTAATAAACCAAATTTTAATTAAAAGGACTGATATAAAGAAACTTAAGGCGTATGCGGGGTTATAAATGATATTTAAAAAACTAACAATCACAGAAGGGCTGTTTAAAAAAGAAATTGCATTCGACGAAAAGAGCAATCTGATTTTTAGTGACAAAAATTCAAGAGGCAAGACAACGCTTCTTCGCTTTATGCTATATGCGCTTGGATATCCGATCCCAATGACCAAAGGTATAAAGATTGATAAGTTCCAAACAGGACTTGAAGTCAATGTAAATCAAAGACAAATGCACCTGTTCCGAAGTGCAAACATATTAACTTTGAGAAGCGATGGTAAAGAGACCATTTTTACTCTGCCAGTTGAAAACGAGGATTTGTTGAATGTCATTTATGGAATTAGCGACAAAAACATCACAAAGAATTTGCTTGGATCGTTTTATTTTGATCAAGAGAAAGGCTGGACGTTGCTCAATCGAGGAACGGTAATAGGTAAAATTAAACTGAACATAGAAGAGCTGATGCGAGGCTTGGCAAAAAAGAATTGCGACTCATTGATAGACAGAAGAGACGCCTTATCAAAACAAATCCATCGATACAAAACCATGTTTAATATTGCAGAGTACAAAAAGCAAGTTAGTAGAGAAATCATGACAGATGATGGACTAACTTATAACGAGGAGTTGGAAAGAGCGCTTAACGGACTGTTTTATAAGAGGAATGCATTAGAGCGTGAGATTGGGCAGATAGACTCAATAATACGGCAAAACAACTCGTTCGTGAAGTATATTGCAGGTGCTAGAATAGTGGTTGTAAACAGCGACGGAATTGAGATACCAGTTACAGAGAACACCATTAAAGGGAGTCCTGACAATACTCAATTGACGCTTGCGCGTAAGAATATTAAGTTGGCAGAATTAAGTGAAATTAAAGGCCAAATAAAAAATCTTTCGCTTAAACGTAAGGAAACAAACTTGTTGTGGGATGTAAAAGAAATAGTTGAGAAATTCGATCGCGACGTTTCCAATATGGAGATAGACGCTAGAGCTGTCGAGAATATACTGAAAAAACTGGAGCAGGAGAAAAGGGATATCAATACTCAAATTGAAGAGCTGACTAGAAAAGATAATGAGTCGATAATGCGTATCCACACAGATGTCCTTAAGTATGCTGAGCAATTAGGCTTGAATGAAATAGTAGAAAAGAAAGAAAAATACATATTCACAAGAGAACTGGCTGGGTTATCTGGTGCAATTTTGCACAAATTGGTTTTTGCATTTAAGATGGCATACATAAAAGAGATAGCTATGGTCACAGAGCTTAAGTTGCCAATAATCCTAGACTCCCCGAAGGGGAGTGAGGTGGACGATGAAAACATATCCGCAATGATGAATATCTTAAAAGATGATTTCAGCGATCATCAAATCATTCTGTCATCAATATTTAATGACTATCAGTTTGATTTTAATAAAATCATAGAAATTAAGGTTAAGCTTATGAGTGATGCAATTCTTGCGACAAATCTAGGTGAAGTCTAGAAGTAACAAGTAACTGCTTTACTTTATTAAAAATAGCATCCTAACATTGTTGTAGTTGCATTACGCTTTTTTAGCTTTTTGCGCTAAATTAATTTTTAATTCAACAAAAGAAGACAAATAACCGCAAGGTTTGGCAAAGATGTTCTTGTGAGTGAGGTTAACCTTATTGCAAGGAGAATTTTGTGATTGGAATTAACAAGTTAAATGCGAGAGGACCTTTTTGCAAAAGTAATGGAGAGGCTTAATAATGAATACAAAGTAGAGATTTCCGCAGCGGTTAAAAACTCAACAATATTCAAAGAGTTCGGATTGGAAAATGTAGCCTTTGGCTTGGCACATTTTTGTTTCAGAAACGGTCCAATCGAGGACATTCATGCCAAAGGGCAGAGGCTTACCGAAGCGAGAATGGAGGAGCTGAATAAATTTTGCGTGAACAGGATTTATAGTTTTTTCAAACTAATAGAAGATGGTGACACTGATAGGCTTAGGTCGATAGTTCAAGCTGGGATTATGATGGCTGGCACGGATTGGGACAAGCCTGAGTTTGATGCTGGCGAATTTGCGCAAATGACAAATGCTCAAGTTTGCAAACTTATAAACAGTATGAACTCTGATGAATTTGAAGAGAAAGTACAGTAATGCATGCTATAATCACTCATGGAATTTGAACACTTGAGATTAACGGAAACTGAAGTTGTAAAACGCGTGCGTGATTTTCTTATCGCAAAAGAGCGCGGCAATTGGCATGAAGATCTGGCAAGAGAAGCAGGGCTACGTGGACGTGGAGCGGATTTAATTCTGATTGGCGGGAATAGAAAGAGTGAAAAGTTTATAATTGAATGCAAAGGAAAGTCAGAAGCGCCATCGGCAGCGCGATCGTCAAACAAAGAGGGATGGATTCATGCTCTTGGTCAGTTGGTCACTCGTATGAACACACCGCGAACTATTCAAAGTGGTGCGAACAAAGGGACGACAAATCATGCGTATAAGTACGGATTGGGATTACCATGGATTGCGGCGAAAGTTGCGTTGCGTCGAATCCCACGGCAAATCGCCATGACATTATGCATTCACATTTTTTCGGTGAGCGACGATGGAGTTGTAAAGCAATTTACACCGTCACAAGTGGGACAAGATTATCCCGATACAGCTTTTCAATGATTGCAAATTAATGTTAAACTTTATGCGGGGGCGAGTGCTCCCGTTTTTAGAAGGAGGTGGAACGAGAAAGATAAAAGCGCTGCAGAATGATTTTTTGATTTTTGTTTCGACATTGAAAAAGGAGAAACAAAAAATGATAAAATTTAAAGATTACATTTTGATACAGAGATTGAAAGACGAGGGACTGAGTAGGCAGCAAGCAGTTAAGGCGAGTGGGCTCAAACAGTGGAGTGTTAGGAAATATTGGGACTACACTGAGGATGAATTCCGCGATGCAGATTCGGGCAGAAGAAATGACGAAATCGAGCGGTGGCGGAAGTTCCTGCTTGATGAATTGGAGAAAAACCCGAGGACAAGGAATAGTATCTTACTTGACAAAATCAGGGCACAAGATGAAAGTTTTAAGCCAAGTGTTAGCGCGTTTTATAGATACATGAACAAGTTGCGGGAGGAACATGCTGGGTTGGCGCTCGAACAGCGTAAGCGCGAGTTTGAGGCGGTGGGCGACACCAAACCAGGAGAGTGGGCTCAGGTAGACTTTGGTGAGATAACATTGCGTGACATGTTTGGCGAGAAAGTGAAAGTTTACTTTTATGCGATCGTGTTGATGTTCAGTAGGCAAAAGTACTTCGAAGTTAGACACGAACCGTTTGCAACAAAAGCGTTTGTGGAAGCAATGGATAGGTCATTCAAGTTTTACGGAAGCGTGCCGAAGACAATCATTTTTGACCAAGAGTACTTGATAGTAACGGCTGAGAACTGCGGCAACATTTTGTTTGACGTGGTAATAAGTCTTATACCATATCTTAAAGGACTGTCCGTTAGCAACTCCCATCCAGATGTTCGGCATAGAACTGGTTGGAAGTTTTGTTTTTGAGGGTGCGATGTGCTTTGTAACTATTGTAGTGTTTAATATAATCGTCGACGCAAATTTTATGTCATCGAGAAATTCGAAATTGTTAGAGTTCAATTCCTCGCGCTTGAGGTTGGAGAAAAATGATTCAATTACTGCATTGTCGTTAGGATTGCTGAAAATGCGCCGAAAATTGGAAAGTTAGAATATGGAAGAAAAAGTGCCAAAAAATGAAAGAAAATTTTTTGCGGTGGCGGTGTTCAATTCCTGTCCGTGGGATAAATATTGTATCCATGGTTGGAATGTGTTAGAATTAATTTAATGAGAAGCGCGAAAAACAGCGAAACATTTCCATACACCTCATCAACAGTGTGTTATTTTGAAGTTGATTCTCTTGGCAATGTGAAACAACTGGATAAGCAGTCAATGGAAACTGCGCATTCTAATGCAACTTCAGATAAAAGCAAAATTTATGCTGTGTGGCCATGGCAATATAGGAGTGACTTGTTTTTAATTGATGACCTGAATGCGTTCGCAGATGCTTTTGATATCCCCAGAGAGGACGACCACATACATGACATTTCTTGGAATTTTGGTTCAATCGACGATGGGCAATCCGCATGGGTAAGCGTGGATTTATATTTTAACTGTGGTTGTAAATTGGATATTAATAATATCAAAAAAATCGCCAGAGATCTAAACCAACAAAAAGGATGGGATATGGCGAAGTCTAGTTACGGTGGTGGGCACAGCATGGATGGCAAGCCAGTGCGATACTCGGTTTCAGTAAGGAGGGGAAGTTTGAAATGAAAAGGTGGGAAAAACTTAAAAAACTTTTTAGCGAAGTCGAGATCAAATCAGTAGTTGCCAAGGACATTGTTATTCCAAGTAGGATAATCGACACTGCAATATATCTTTCGGAAAGAGGTGAGGCATATTTCTTTTGTGGTACAATCTTGAAAGAAAGGGATGCTATGCCGCTTGGCGTATGGCCATATTATTTCGAAAACATGAAACCCTCGGCGATTAAGGCAAAGATTAAAGGCTTCGCCAGGATAAGGGATGGCTGTGTAGTCTTAGACAATTTTGTTGGCGACAGTTATAACGAATCTGAGAAATTCAAATATTTAGACAAGTTTAGGGTTAGATTCCCAACCGCGACAAATGTGTATTATGAAGTCGTTGATGATACTGGAAAAGAATGTGAGGTGCTCACACGTGCTTGTTTTGGTCTAACTTACAATGAACTTGAAAAACTATTTGCAATTTATGCGAAGTATTTTGGCTCAGACAATCCATACAAGACTTTGCCAAGATTGACTCGTTCCAAGAGTTTTAACTCTTGTGATTTAACAGATATTTGGATTCCAGGGATGTTCCCTTACGTCAATTTCCATTTCGATTCTGGTTGCGATTTTTCTCATGTATCACTTTTTGGTTTCTATAGACATGTTAAACTTCTGACGCAAACTGGCAAAACTAAAATAATCGGAGAATTTGTTTCCGAGTTAAGGCAAGAAGACATCCTTGACAAATTGAGTGAAATAGATGGTAGTTTTTTTAGGGCTCTTACAAGGCAAAGTTTTTACTAAAGGGGGATGAATGAGTTTGTGTGAGATGAAATTTCAAAGATTTCTACGAGCAGCACGAAATAACCAGAGGGTTGTCTATGATTGTGATGTTATGGGTGAGCATGTTGATGTAGTCAGAGAAATTTATAGAAACGCTGAAATGATGTCTAATTATTACTTGGATGGGAGATTTCAGGATATGTTGATTGCGTTGACAAAGTCTGGGGAATTTGAAGGACAGATTTTTGCTGAATTTATGAAAGCTGTAAAAGAAAAGTTTGATGAGGCACAAGAACCAATCATGCTTTTAATCCCACTAAATTTTATAGTGTCGGAAAAGTTTGATGGTGAGATTAGGTTAAGCGACAGTATGATAATATTCCCAGCTGAGAAGAGTTTAGTAAATGTGTTTCCATTCGACTTTCCCTTTTATTACAGATCTAACAAGAAAAAGAAAGAAAAGCACAACTCTTTACCAACCGCAATCAAAAGGTAGGAAATACGGATAAATTGGGTAATTTGTGGCGAAACACTCACGAGTTCACTCACAGTTTCACACACAATGGGAACGCAAAAAAATTTTAAGCAAAAGGAGTTTGAAATTTAAGAACGCAGTTTGCAGGAACGAGCCGACAAGGTTCGTTTTTGTTTGTATTGGTTGCAATCGGTGTTGCCTAAAATGGCAGACCAAAACTGGGGCGGTTTTCGGCGGTGCAAGCACTCGCCGAAAAACCCGCCCTGCCAAGCAGTTTTTGTACCTTGCCATTTTTTACGACAACACACTCGATTTTGCACACGCAATATCAATGTACACAGCCTCATATTTTTGATATACTAAGCTCATGCAAAAACAATATAAAATTGCCACAGGTGCAAACTTGGGAAACACAGGTGGAAGTTTGATGAACGCAGGGATAGATACAAACAACTATGTTTTCACAGGTAGTATATCCAACATATTCAATGACCCAAAAACAAAGATGAATTTAGTATATTCTTTTTTTGGCAACAACAATAACGAAAGAGATGAAGGGTTTAACGATTTTATAGATAATAATCCCGAATATAATCAATTCTTAGATAGTCATCGAGGCGAGGACGGAAGTATAGTTGGCTTGCCACAAGAAAAAAGATGGCACAAACTTTATGAAGTTGCAGAAAAAACATTTGGTGCTAAATTCCAAACCTATATGGACAATGTTAAAAATCAAATACACCAAGAGTATGCACCCATGTTTGAACAACTTGAAAGTTTGTATGAAAATGCAAAAAATGAACAAGTAAAGCCACAGCCCATACAAGCAAAAAATGGAAAAGCAGATTTTGGGGAAAGACCTTTACTTCTTCACAACATACCACTAGCAAACAAAGAAAGTTTAGAAGCACGAAATGACTTGGGTATTATCGCTTCCGAATGGTTTGGGAAAATGGAAAGTTATGGGGAATGTCGTTTTTGTGCTTCGTTCTATAAAGGCAAAGGAAATATACTTGACCTTGAAGAACATGAAAAACAAAAAGAACAAGAAAAAGAAGTTGACGGCAAGGTGCTAATTAAATTACACACAGGCGGTGAGAAAAAGAAACACCCAAAGATGACATATATAATTGACCCACAAACACCAGCCATTGAAAAGTTAGCCAAAATGGATTTGTGGCGATATGCACGAAACAAAGAAAGTGGCAATATGGACATATACTCACAAGATGAAAAGCAATTTTTATCAAAACTTTATGACTGGTCAGCACCAAAACAAGACGGAGAAACACCACAAAGGCTATTAGGGATAGCAGGAAACGCAGACGGAATTGCCAAAGATAAACCCTATTGGGTGGCTATACCTAGTGGCATGCCCCTAAAAAATGTTATTGCATTACAAGTAAGTGATGTTGACCATAGCCCAGAGTTAATGCAATTAGTTCAACAGGCTAGCGAAATGCACCAAGTACCAATTATTGACATGGCAGGCAAAGTCATAATGGGGGAACAATTTTTAGATAAAAGCAACAATCAAGAAACAGATGACGAATTGTTTAAGGGTATGAACATAAAAGGCTATGGCGGTTATGGTGGCAACACCTACCCAAAAGAAGAAATAAAAGAAATGTGATTTTTTTTCTCGGCTCAAGGGAAACGGTTTTGGCTTGGGTGGGTATGCGGTGTTTTGTGCCTGTGTTGCTTTGTCGTTTCCTCTCGCCTTTTGTTTGTGGCACAACGCACAAAAACTTTGCAAGGGTAAAATGCACGTTCCGCCCTTGCAAAGTTTTTGCGGTTGTGCAGGTTATTTTACGGCGAGAGGGAAACGCAAAGCAAGCACACCACCATGTCAATACTTTTTTGATGTGGGGAATTTTAATTTGTTTTCCCAGTCTTGAATAGTGTCAAGTAGGTCTTGTAATTTGCCGATTGTGTAATTCAATTCATGTTTTAGGTTGTCGTTGTTTGCCTCGTCAGTGCTTGCAAAATAAAATGGTGGACTTACCTTGACTAGTTCCGTGAGTCCGTGTGCGGTTTCGTCTGCTTTTTGCATGGCACGATATAATGTGTTTTGTTCTTTTTTTAGTGTAGAGAATATTTTTTTAAGAAAGGCTTGCCCCTCTTCCTCTGTCATTTCTGCTATGGTTTTATATTCGGGATTGTATTCAAAAATTATCCCACGCACACCATATTTTTTTTCTTGTTCGGGCGAACATTGACAAAACATTTGGTCTTTGATTAGAGCAATATTTTCCTTGTCCGTTCCGTCATAACCGAGAGTGTTTTTGTCAACCTTGTTATAGAGTTCCTCGAATGACGAATAGACGTGAAAGCCAACACAACGGATATAGCAAGTTTCGTTTGTGTTGTCGTTAAGAACACGCAACACCTCGTCAATTTCTATTGACTTTGCAAAGTCATCGTTTAGAGTGAGCCAAACGGACATAGAGCCGTCAAGCACTTTTTTGAATCTATCGTCTTTGAGAATTATCAATTTCATGTTGTCCATTAAAACACCTCCGCAATGTCAATTTCGCCCTGTGTAATTTCTTGTGGGGGCAATTTAATTTTAGCACCTTGCGATTTCAAATTGTCTATGATTTCGTCACTTGGTCTACCCAGTTGCCATATATAGTGATTACGTTCGGGCATATAAATAATTTCCGTGACCCTGCGTTGAAACCCCTTGAAAGAACGCATTTTGCCTTTGTCGATTTCATTTTTATAAGCCTCTTCCATTGGATAGTTTGACGTGAAAATTGCTTTGGTAAAACAAGCCGACCTATCGTTATAACGGCATGGGAAGTCATACGGCTGACCATTAAGCATATCGTTCATTTCGGTTATATCAATTTGTCCGTGAAATTCGTCAAACAGGATAACGTCTTGGCACTTGTAATTATCATATTTCCCACTATGTTTATAGTTGGAAACTTTGAATACATCTTGATATTGTAAACCCAACACACGATATGGGAATGTCGTTTTTCCCGTTCCCTCTACACCATAAATATATGTGACGTGTATTTCACGTTCAACATTTTTGAATTTTTCACGGATAAGATTTTGCCGAGTTTTTTCAACCTTGTCACCCATGTTCATCATTTGATATGGGAAATTTTCAAGCAGTTGTTCATATGGCATATCATCTTTAATGGCTTGGATAAGTCGCACAAGGTCGTTGCGTTGTCCTATCTTGGTGAAATTGCCCCACTCGAAAAAGTCAAAGCCGTCAACCTTTGTTTCCTCTTTGCAACAATAGGCACGGCACTCTTGATTAGATTGCATACCACATTGTTTTAATGACATGGTTGGGAAAATTACACGCACCTTGTTTGGGAACATAATCTTTTTATATCGCATGAAACCTTGCAGGTGCAGGAGTCCAGTTTTATCGCCCTTTTCATATTGAAAGCAAACATACTCGACAAAGTGATTTTCATGTAGGTATTTGAAATAATTTTGTGCGGACTCGTAATCAACAAAAAATGCACGTTCACCGATTGTTTGAAATGCAGTTGACTCGTCATTAGGCACGGCGTTCTTTGTGTATTCGCACCAGTGGAAAACAAAGAAATGTGCAAGGTGTGGCTGTTTGGCAAAAGACCAGTCATGTGCTTGTCGTGGCATGGCTTTTTGTTCGTCAGTCAAGTTATCCAAGTCCACAATAATCAATTTCATCTCATCGGTTATAAAAGGGTTGGCAATAGTGAATTTGCCCCTGCTCCCTTTGCCGTATGGGTTTACATCTTTGTCATTTTCACTCACATAAATAATGTAGCGTATTTTGGCGAAATTGGGAAGTGAATAATTTGTCGAACGATTTTTGCCCTTGCCTGCGACGCCTAAAGATGGTATACTGTTGTAGTGAGAAACTCACAAAAAAAAGGAGGTGTGTGAAACAAAAACTGCGTCTTAAATTGAAATGAAAATATGACATATCAAGGAAAGACAATTAGAAAACACATTCGTGGAAATTGGTTTGCACGTGTTAGGTTTGGCGAAAAGGTGATTTCGGTTTACGGCAGGACAAAATTAGATTGCTACGATAAATTGAAGTTAGTCGTTGACCGAGTGGAACAGGAAAAGCAAAATGCAAGTGCCGAAAGATATTTGCAAAAATTGAATATCCACGTTCCAGTCGCACAAATGCAACGAGCAGAGAGCAAAGCGAAAAAGCCATACACATTAAAAGAGTGGTTTGACGAGTGGCTGAACTCATACAAGGTTGGCAGGGTGCGACAAGCAACAATAGACAGTTTCATAAAGTCATTCAAGCCGTTTCATTCTTTGCACGATATATCTATCAACGATATAACAAGTTTGATGTTATCCAAAATTATCTACGATGGGAACACCGCACAGGGCATGAGAATACCAGTCTGCAACCTTGCACAACAAATGTTCTTGGTTGCGTTCAATAATCGACTTATCGAAGTAAATCCCACAAGCAATTTCCAAATTCCTAAACGAGTTGCAAAGCATGAGAAAAAAGCACTCACCGAAGCCCATGAAAAGATATTTATATCCGCTTGCATGGGAAACCTTGACAAATACGAGCCACTATTGATTTGTTGTTTGCAAGGTTTGCGAAAAGGTGAAATGCTTGCCATAAGACCCAACGATTTGTGCTTTACAAAAAACACGTTGCGAATTGATGAAAGTTATGACGAAACCCACCCAGATGATTTGCAAGTCAAAAATGCCGATAGTCTACGCACAATGCCCATGTTCAAGTTGACGAGAGAGTTATTGTTGCGACACAAGGACAAAGATCCACACGAACGAATCTATCAAAAATATCGTTCCGCTATGTTGTCAAAAAGGCTTGAAAAACTTTGTAAAGATAATGGACTTCCTCGCATAACAATTCACGAGTTAAGGCACACGTTTATAACAAGATGTCACGAACGTGGAGTCGAAGAACTCACAACCCAGTCATGGTGCGGACACGCCAAAGGCTCACGGATGACAAAGGCGGTTTATACCCACCTAACAGACGATGCCGAACAAAAATATATTGAATTATTTGACGGCAATAATTAAAGTTTCACACACAGTTTCACTCACATCTCACCTGAAAATTTATTACGATTTTCAACCTCACCATGTTTCACCAAGTCAAAACCCCTATTTTTAATTTATTTTTGACCTATGGAATGTGGAATGCGGTTGGTAAAGAGTAGCACAAAACTAAAGTGGAGAAACATTTTGAAAAAGAGATAGGTGCTCTTTTACTTACGGATCACATATTGACTGCAAAAGACAAAAATTTTTTTAATTATCCAATACTGTGCATCACTATAAAAAGCAATGATTACAAAGTAGAAGAAGAGTCTGGCAGAATTGTGGAGGGAGTTTTTACCATTTTCAGAATGCTTGATTTTAGGCATAAGCAAAGAGAAAACTGGGGTATTTTGGGCAGAAAACTACGCCCAGCAAATACATACACATGCTACTATAAAGGCTCGGCGAAAGCATTTGAAGATAGTTACGGGTATTCGTATAGGTTCAACTTTTCCCCATTTCTAGACATATGGACTGAAGGTTTTAAGAAAGACATGCATCTTTCGGCAGAACTTATTGGGTTGTTTAAGCAGTCATGCTTCTTGGACAATATAAATACTAACAATGAAAAACGGAATTTAATTTACAAGTGGAGGAATGCAATATTATTATTTAATACGGCATATGAATTTGCATCAATAGAGAAAATTGACTCGGCAGTTTTGGTGCTAACAGCATTGTTAGAATCCATTTTCCTTAAAAACGCTGGTGTTAAAAAGAAGGAAAGACTTTTAGATGAAATTAAGTCATACGCATCTTCATTTTGTGATGATGGCTTGTTATGCGAAAGGTTAAAGTCATTAGAAAGTATTTATAATTACAGAAATAAATTTATGCATGAAGGTAGGGGTTACGAGGTATCATATTCATCTTCGAGAAGATTGTATGATTACCAAGGAACTTATACGGGTATGAAGCCGTTTGCGTACAGCGGCTCCTTTGATTCTCGGTCGGCAATGAGAGATGTTTCAAATGTTATGAAACTTTGTATTGATATTTTGACATCGCACAAGAAAAGGGAAGAAGTTGCAAATGTGCTGCAATGTGTTTGACTTGTGAATGTAGAAAACGAAATCAGAAAGACAAAGAGGTTGATTAAGCAAGATTATGCTGTTGACATTAACTTGTTTGTTGCAAGATATAGTAGAGAAGATGTTCGGTAAATTTGATGAATCAAAAAAAGGAGATGAATGTCATGCAAAATAGAACTAGAAACTGTCATTATGTTCCAAGAATTTTACAAAGTTCGTGGGAGGATTCTGATAGAAAAATTTATTATTTTGATAAAGCAAATAACTTTGTCGATTATGTAGATAGCGAGCATAAAATGTCTGGTAGGGATTACTATGATATGGATGGAAGTAACGATGAGATCGAGGATTTTCTCAATAATTATGAAACTGATTTCAAAAAAATAATTAATACCCTAGGCAAGGGGTATCCAAAATCAAAAGGGGAGTATAAGTCATTAATAAATCTTTTGGATAAAAATAAACAAGCATTGATTGTTGATAGACTTGCCAGTTTGCAGTACTCTAGGATTTATGAAAATAATACGAAAAACTTTGGTATAGCGATTGCTTTGGCTTGTGAATTGTGGACAGAAAAGTTTGGTAACTTTGAGGGGATAGAAAAAGAAATTGATAAAATATTGGTGGATGACAATTTTAAGCAACAAATTTTCACAGGCACATTAAAATCTGGGAAGGAAGTGGCAACACCGATGGAGGGATTGATTAATCTTTTTTCAAATTTTGATGTTTGTTACATGTATGTCAAGGATGACACCAATTTTGTTTTAAGTGATAATCCAGTTATTAAGATAAATGAAAGACAAATAATTTTTCCGCTTACTCCTAAGTGGTGTGTTGTTTACGAAATAGACGATGCTGATATGCAGGGTGTATTGAATGAAGGGGCTGCATATAAAAGGGCAGATAAGAGAGTAATTGATATTGGTGAATCTGAGAGTATTGATGCTGTCAAAAGTATTAATAGAGTATTAATAGAAAATTGTATGAAAGAATTTGGTAACATAGATAAAAAACTGGATAAGGTTATTTAGTAGAAGAATCAACCGCTGGACTTGTTAAGTTATTGTGAGGAATGTTATAATGTGTGCATGAAAGAGAAAGAAATGATGACAGGTGTACCGATAAATATTTTGACTATGATGGGCCATGCTATGTTTCATGCTCAGAAGATTGAATTAAAATTGAAAAGAGTGATTTTTATACGCCATGAAATGGGGTACTCGAAAACTTTTGACAAGGATAGATCTAAAATAAAAAGGCTTGCACTTGAGGGGATTATTCAAGAAGTAAAGAAATACGGAGTATTTACGGATAAAGGAATTGAATTGCTAGAGTATTTGAAGGACAACAGAAATTACGTAAGTCACGAATGTTTTGATGGTTTAGGTGTGGATGAATTGGAGGATAAGAATAAGGAAATGGAAATCTTTGAAGAGTTGAGAGATATGTCGCAAAAGTTTTTCAAGGCCTATGACGATGTATGGCATATTTGGAAAAAACACGAGAATGATTATGAATTTTTTAAAATGACTAAGGAGGGGCAATGACTGATAAAGAAAAGGAGAAGTATTTTGCACAACTAAAGAAAGCGGGCGAATTTTTAGATTTTATGGCAGCAGAGCGCGGTATAACCACGGAAAAGTTTTTCGAGAGAATGGATATTGTAAATAAATATTCGCTTGAGCAAATCTCTCACGCGCTAACGCATTATTGCTTTCGTAATGGTCCGGTGGAAGATATGCATGCTGGTCCAAATGACCAGTTGTCTGATGCAGATATGAAAACTTTGAACAAGTTTTGCAATGACAAGATTTTCACTTTTTTGACAATGATGAAAAATAATAAAGTGGCAGAATTAACTGATATAATTGAATTTGGGCTTCAGTGCGGAAATAACTGGGACAAACCAGAGTATAGGGGGAATGATTGAAATGTCTTTTGGTGTTTTTACTTGATTTCCGAATTGATTAAAAGTATAATTTATTTATGTCGAATTTATTTTCATACATTGATCCTGCGACTACTGCCATTTTATGGCAGATTTTAGTGGGTGTGTTTGTTGCATTCTCGCTTGCCATTGGGATATGGTGGAAAAAAGTTACTTTGTTTTTCAGGGGAGTGTTTGTAAAAGGTTTTAACAAGAAAGAGTGCGACTCTGTGAACAAATATATATTTACTTTGGAAAATGATTTAAGCCCAGATGAAATCGAAGTTAAGTTGGAGGAACTGAATGACCAAGGAATTCGTGAAATAACAATTGTTGTGTCGGAATTGGACCCTAAACTGGAATTTTTAATTGACAAATATGGTATCGAATTTGAAGTAGCAGAGCAGATGAATATCATTAAGGAAAACATAAATGAGAATATTTGATATCATAATCACAAATCCGATTGCATGGCTGATAGAAGTGTTGGCCGGGGCTTTTAGTAACTATGTATTTGCTATTTTTATATTTGCGATTATTACTAGGATAGTTCTTTTCCCTTTGTCTCTGTGGGCGCAGGCAGAGTCTATTAAACTTGCAAACCTTAAACCATACACCGATGACATTCGTAACTATGGTGGTGCGGATTGGCGAGCAATACGACGACAGACGAAGGCATTGTATAAAAGGGAAAAGTATAACAGTATTTCTACGATACTTCCGCTTGTGTTACAATTACCGATTATTATTGCCGTGATGCGTGCAGTTGGTGGTATGAGTGAACTGTATGCCTTGCCGAGCGATCCTATTTTACCTATATTATCTGCGCTTTCCGCATTTGCCCTGTGTTACGTACAAAATAAATGTAACGTTCTTGCAAAGCAAATGAAATTCTTTGCAAAATGGGGTTTTGCAATTTTCTTAACCGCGTTTTCATTATATTTCACGATAATAAGCAGTGAAGGATTCGGAGTTTTCTGGATTTTCGGTAACTTGGCAGCGATAGGGGTACAATTGTTATGTAATGCGATATATAATCCTAAAAAACTTGTCAAATATGAAATATTGCCGCTTGAAAAGTTTGGGTGGGCATTGTGGAGACGTAAAAAGGCAAAACAAAGACAAGACGTAAGGGCATTTTATTCGGCACATAAAGAGTTGGTCTTTTATTCTGAGAAAAGTGGATTTTACAAATATTATAAGCATGTGGTTGAAAATATACTGGAAAATTCGAATATTCATATTCATTATTTAACAAGCGATTTTGATGACCAAGTTTTTAATATAAAGCACAAACGATTTCATGCGTATTATTGTGGTCCGCACAAACTGATCTCTGTCTTTATGAAATTGGATTGCAAGGTTTGTGTTATGACGTTGCCAGATTTTCATAAATATCAATATAAAAGGTCTCTTGTCAAAGATGTCAACTATATGTATATAGACCACGGGTTTGGAAGTTTGACAATGGTTCTTAAACAAGACCCATTGAAATTTTATGATACGGTTTTTTGTTATGGACCAAATTATAATGAAGAGTTACGTGCAATTGAAAAATTTTATGGTTCAAAGGAAAAGGAACTAGTTAATATTGGATTTCCGCTTTTCGAGGAGATGAGGGCAAATTATACACCACCCGCAAAAACGGAAAAGAAATCCATTATAATTGCGCCTAGTTGGCAAAAAGACAATATATTTGATTTTTGCTTGGATGATTTGATGCAGGGACTGAGTAAAACGGATTATGATATTGTGCTGCGACCTCACCCTGAATACATTAAACGTTTTCCATTAAAGATAAAAGCAATAAAAGCAAAATATAAGAGCAAATTACAACTTGATTTCCAGACGAGTATTTTGTCCGCAGATATTTTAGTTACGGACTGGTCCACTGTTGCTTATGAATTTTCATACGCAACTAACAAGCCATCTATATTCATAAATACGCCTATGAAAGTTTTAAATCCAAATTGGGATAAATATGGAATGGAGCCGATAGATATTACCCTTAGAAATAAAATAGGTATTGCTGTGGACATGGAAGACATCAAGGATATGCCAAAAATAATCGCAGAATTGGAAAAAATAAAAAATTCAAGGCAAGAGTTAGAGAAATTGGTGTACGATGTTACTGATACACCAAGAATAGCAGGAACATATATAATCAGAGCAGTCAGGAGGAAAAAATAGAAATGGAAGATGTAACTGCGATTAAAGACAAGGCAGAGCAAGAGACAAAAGTGAAAAGGTCTAAAACAAAGATCACAAAAAACGAAGTAATTTTAATTATCGTGTTTGGTTTTGTGTTTGTGTTCAATTTTTTCTTATTCAATCAAATGGACGTAATTTTTGTAAACCAAGGAAATTTTGGATTTACAGTAGGAGAGGTGATTTGGGGATTCATTTTGTCTGGCTTCGTTATATTCGTTGTATTAACTTATGTGTTGTTGGTATTGGTAGAATATGCTAAGAGGGCGTTTAAAATAACTCTGGCGATATTATTTGGCTTTATGCTTGCCAGTTATTTTCAGGTTCTTTTTTTGAATGGAAACTATGTATCTGATATGCACCCGTATACAGCAGGTCATCAACCATGGGGTGCGGGGATGCAAGTTCTTTCTATGCTTATTTGGATTGCGATACTTTTGTTACCTCTTTGTATTATATATGCTGATAGACTTCCAAAAATTAAAAATATACTTAAAAAAGACATATTTTTCAGGGCAATAATATTTGGTTCTGCCATTGTATTTACAATGCAGGGAATAGGTCTTATTGCGGCATCTAGAGATGTCGGGGAAAAATCAGCAAATCAACTTTTTTATTTTTCTGCCACCCAAGTACTTAACTTGTCCGAAAGCGAGAACATCGTTGTTTTTTTAATTGACCGTTGGCCGATTTGGTTAACAGATAATATGTTTGTGGAACATCCGCACATGTTAGATTTTTTCCATGGCTTTACATTTTATCGAAACGCTTTGTCGGTGTATCCGCAAACCTTTCCGGGTCTTCCTGCATTGCTTGGTGGTACATGTTTTTACACATTCGTAGGTGAATCTGGCGAGGGGACACGAAGAGATTTCTCGCGGTACTCGTGGGATAATGCAACTTTATATGATGAATTAGCATCTCACGGTTGGTCACGCATTGGGTTGCTGGATGCGGCATCGACATATTTCGATGTGGACGAGGTCGTGCCTCATTTCGATAACATAGTTTTTCCAGATGAAAGTGCAAGAGATGTTAATTCAATACTCGCTATATGGGCAATGGCGGGGTTCACATTGCAACGTATTTTACCATATCCAATGAAAAATATGATACACACAGGGTTTCCTAATAGCATACGAAATGTTGTTAGCACCGATTCGCCAGATTATTTTCCAAATGGTATTTGGAGGCATGCAGACCCATATCTATATCGCAGATTAGATGCAATCGGTCTTTCGACGAGCCCAGGAAACACGTTCAGTTTCATTCATATGAATGGTCCACATTCGTTAGAAATTATGCCGGCAATGTATGATGTATTTAACTTTTTAAATGCATATTTTCAAGAGATGAAGCGTCTTGATATTTTTGATAATTCCACAATTATATTGATGTCGGATCACGGGGGGCCAGGTAATAGATACGAAGTTGGTCAGAAACCAAGATTTTCTACATCACTGTTAATCAAAGAAAGCGGGGCACCGCATGTTCCATTACAAATTAATACGGATATTCCATGGTCTAATACGAACTTCGTGCCGACAATTATGGAACTTGTTACTGGTGTTCCGCAAGATAATTCCTTTTTTGATATAAGAGATAGAAATGTACGTCCAAACAGATATATTTCGTTTTCAAGTTGGAATGTCTCTAACCATGCTTCTATTAGTGGCAGGACTCTTGTGGACCCACTTTGGGTGCCTGCAACACCATGGCCGTTCACATGGTGCAGTTCAACAAATAATTGGATAAGATAAACTTATTGCCATTGTTCATTTTTTAATGTATTATGACAAGTATGAACAAAGGCAGAACAATGTGTCTTCTTTTACGGGAGATAAAGAAAAATCCACAAATCACGCAACGCGATTTGGCAAAAGCCATGAATGTGTCTATTGGTGTTGTTAATAAAACAATTAAAGATGCAAAAGATTTTTTGGTGAAAAATGAATGTGGGTATAAATTGACAAGCCAGGGTACAGAATACCTTGAAAAATTTGCTGTTAAAAATGCGATTATATTGGCGGCAGGATTTGGTTCGCGAATGGCACCATTGACGTACCAAATGCCTAAAGGTTTGGTTCGTGTTAAAGGTACACCAATGATTGAAAGGATAATAGAACAACTGCATGATGCAGGGATAAGAGAAATTATTGTTGTGACGGGTTATCTTTGTCGAAATTTTGACTACCTTGCAAGCAAGTATGGTGTTAAATTAGTTTTTAACTTGGATTATAAAAATTACAATAACTTGTACAGTATATCTTGTGTTGCAGAATATCTTTCATCGTCTTATATTATTTGCCAGGATAACTGGATTGAAAATAATATATTTAATAAATTTGAGCCTGTTAGTTGGTATGCCTGTAACTATTTCGCAGGACCGACCAATGAATGGTGCGTTGAAGAAGGTTCGTTTGGACGTATCAAGGAAATCAAAATTGGCGGAGAAGATTGTTTTGGATTACTGGGGCCGGCATATTTGACACAAGAAGTTTCCAATAAATATAAAAAATATTTGCAACAATATTTATCTCAGCCACTGTCTAAAAATTTTTTCTGGGAAGACGTTTTGGTTCGACACCTTGATGACATACAAATATATGTAAACGATCAAACTGGTAACATATTGGAATTTGATAATGTGCAAGAACTTGGCGAATTTGATAGTTCATACAAAGAAATTAAACCCAGGAACAGGGAAGATATAGATAAAATTATGAATAACATCGATGGGTTAATTCATGCTTTTGGGTGTGATAAGGTTGCAATGTTGTTATCCGAGGATGGGTGCTTTGAGAAACTGAAAGACTCTATGACAAATGTTTCATATATAATAACATGGCAAGGGAAGCCCAAGGTTTTAAGATTTGCAGGTAAAGGTACAGACAAATTTATTAACCGAGAAAGGGAGAAATTTTATACGAGCGAAGCGGTTCGCTTGGGATGTTGTCCACATACAGAATTTTATAACGATTGTAAAATAAAGATTACTGATTACATTGATAATGCAAGAACGTTTACATTTGAAAAAGATGATCTTGGTAAGGTACTTGATTTACTGAAAAAGTTTTATTCATGCAAGCATGGTTTGGAACGTTCTATTAAATCAGAAATAGAAGCATATGAGGTATTATATAAAAAAGATAAACTTCCAGAGGGGTATGATTTCGTAAGGAAATCTGTTTTAAATTATCTTTATAATGAAGACGGTACAAAAAAATATGAATTGGGAATTGCTCACTGTGACATTGCACCTGTTAATATTTTGGTGGATGGTGATAAATACTATATCATTGATTTCGAGTATGCCGGGTTATTGTCAAAGTATTGGGATTTTGGTGACCTGGTAACTGAAATAGAAACTTATCAAAATGTGAAGAGGGAAGATGTAATTGCGAAAATTGTTGAACATGATTCTTCAGTTAGCGCATCTGAGATTTTGACTTGGAGTTATATCGCAGATTTTATTTGGACATGTTGGGCGCTGGCAAAAGCAGGTTGCGGGGAAGAATATTCGGCTTATAGCCTTTGCAGATTTCAAAAAGCATTAGAATACTTTAAGAGTATGGATAGCAAGTTCTAAGTTTGCAGTTAGTAATTTTTTTTGGTATACTTTTGTATGAATTATAAATTAGATATGAAAGCGAGTTTCATGGTAAAGCGTGCTGTTATTGTGTGTGGTATTACAATATTGATGCTGGCTCTTTCGGTTCCGGTATTGTTTGCTTCAACATCGCAAGTGTCTGTGCAGGCAAGTGTTGCGGGATGGAGCACTGTTGGAACGGCGAGTTTTCAAATATCGCCGCAAAATGTGCTGAGTATTAATGCGGGGGCATCTAACTTTGCCAGACTTAGACGAACATTTGTGTTGGAACAAAATACGTATCATCGTTTCACGGCCGAAGTGCGTTCCAATGCCACGCGGGCGCATAATTATGGTGCAAATATTTACATGATGCGTGGGGATGGGAGTCATTGGGAACGTGCTGATTTTGATCATAGTCAGCAAAATACTTGGCAGACGTTAAGTTTTGATTTTAATACTGGTAATTCGGCAAGTGTGGTTATAGGATTGCAGCAAGGTTTTTATTGGAGTAACTATGCCTTTGGTTTGACTGAATTTAGAAATCTGCGACTAGAGCGTTTGAATTTTTCAACTTCAATAGATACGCATTGGAGAATTTTGCACGTTGTGCCGAGGCATATTGACGCACGAAATGAAACTAATCTGCCGGGACAACACAGAATCCAAGTTAGCATTGATGATAACGATATTATGAACGCAACCAATCATGGTAACAGATTCGCACAATCTTTGGCAACAAACAGCAATAATCAAATGACAGCGGAAGTTACCACGGTGGTATTAGAGGGAACTATTACACGCTTCGAGGCAATGCATTGGGGCTTTTGGCCGGTAAGAAACCAGATTCCTGCGTTGATAATTAATCAAGGTATCAATCTGCGAGATTTTGACAAAGTGATGATTACCCTTAGACAACGTCATAACGCAACACAATATATTCCGGCAGCAGCAGGAGGTTTGGCATGGAGGCACGGTGCGGGCGGAATTACATTGGGGTATACCATGCAATGGTTTGATTGGATGGATCCTACCCGTGGTGCAACATGGTGGAACCAATTTGGTCATCCAGGTGCATATATGCACGAGATGATGCATGTATTGGAGCATTACGGCGGAACAGGCAACATCGTGGATAATGCGTTTGATTTCCAGTTAAACGATGGGCGTCACCCACCGCACCATTACCAATCTGCTAATGGATATAACTTGTTTTACCAACAATTTATGAGACGTCAATTGACGATACGTAACACTTGGCACGGTAGTTGGGGAGGCAACCCTGGACAGACAAACTTTGGTCTACCTCCTCAAGCATTCCAGCGTGTTCGCAGAACATATTCCGCGTCAATCAATATCTTTCAACTTTTGTTTCTTGGTGCTGAACAAACACCAGATGCAACAATCAATTTTGTGAACGAAACATTGACAGGTTTAGTTGGTGGTGCGACATACCGCCTGATGATTGGTGTGGTGGAACTTGCGACATGGACACAGGGTATGGGGAACACAACCCGTAATATTGAAAACAGTTGGATAGGCGGCAATAGGCAGTTGATACGTGTGGGTAATGGTGTTACGACGGTAGACAGTGCCCCGCAAACAATTAATTTCCCCGTGCGGCCGACTGTGCCAAATCCAACTGCAAATAATGCTTTGAATGTTGATGGAACTGGTTCGTTGAGCAATGTGACGACTGTGCATGAATGGCGTATTTTTGGGGGAACTTGGGCAAATGTTGTGGGGAGTAATGTACCAAACCTTTCTGTGGGTACGTATGAAATTCGGGTACGCGCAACCGCGACATCTTTTGCAAGTTTGACTGTGATACGAAATATTATCTTGATATCGGATGCACAGCAACCGATAATAAACACACATCCTATATCAACAACAATTGTGGTTGGGCAAAATATAATGCTAGCGATTGCTGCGACTATCACTGATGGCGGAATTTTAAGTTATAGATGGTATAGAAGTGAAGACCAGACAACTTGGGTTTTCACAAATATTGTGGGCGTAAATATTTCTCCTGACGCAACATTGGTGGGGACATTTTACTATCGTGTTGTGGTGACAAATACGAATGCAAATGTGAATGGGATTCAAACAGTCCAGGTTACAAGTAACATTGCAGTTGTGACAATAAGTGATGTTTTATTTGCACCAACAGATACAAGAATATATACCGCTACGCCAACAATCTTGCGCTGGGGTATGGTTGCGGGTGCAACGGGCTATCATATTTATGTTGCGGGCGCAAGGGTAACAACAACCCCTGTTACGGGTACGACGTTTGACTTGGGGCAATTGGGATTAGATGTGGGGCAGCATAATATCCAGGTTCGTGCAATAGGTGTAGGTATAACGTCCGAACTGGGTGCAGCGGTATCATTCTTTGTTAGTGAAGTTATACCGGATGATGACTTTAATAATACATTTTGGATTTTAGGTGGAATAGGTGTATTGATTTTACTGGCTGCTGTAATATCATTTCTGGTTCAGAGAAAGAGAAAACCTGCTTAATAATCCAAAAATGACAGATGTGTAACAAAAGACCAGTGGCTTGAATATCGTGAAAGAGAATGTGATTCCCCTATACATAGTGTTATCCGACGCCAAACACTATGTTAGGAGGGAAAAAATGAAAAATCAAGCAATATTAAATTTTCATCTGTGTAATCGTCGCAGAGAAATTGAAAGTAATGAAATAAAACTGGAACGTGTGGAAATAGAATTCGAAAAACACGGACCAGAATGTCGCCACGTAGTAGTGGGTGAAGAGGTTGAATTTCGTATCAAGTTAAAGAATAAGAGTGATGTAGAATTTCGTAATCTAGAATTCCGTGACCCAATTAGCCGCGGTCTAGAGTTCTTGGAAAACACATTCCGTGTAAACGGAAGGCATGAAAGGGCACATTTCCGTCATGGTGAAATTCATTACCGAATTCCGCATCTACGCGAGCACGAGGAAATAAACATCACTTTCTGTGTAAGGATTCGTGAAGAAGATTTTGAACATGAGCGCCCAGGCGGCGGTCCAGGTGGCCCAGGTCAAGGAGGGCCAGGAGGTCCTGGCGGTGGTCCAGGCGGCAGACCCGGATTAAGAACAGAGGAATAGGCTATTTCCAGAAAGGACTCTTTCGAGAGTCCTTTTTTGTTCCATTTTTGCGCGGAATATGGTATACATAGATATGGTAAAACTTTTTGAAACGGATAGATTGATTGTAAGAAATTTCGAGGCGGGGGATGCAAAAGACCTGTTTGAATATGTTTCGGATGCGGAAGTGACGAAATTTTTGACCTTTCCAACTTATAAAAACATTAAACAGGCTCACGAAAGGATCCAGTTCTTGCATGACAAAATTTATACTAAAAAAGAAATCGGAAAAGATCATGATTTCGCAGTAGCCGAAAAAAACAGCAAAAAGATAATTGGATCTATTGGTTTTTCACGATGGGAAAAATATGGAAAGGATACCAGTATTGCAGAGTTAGGATATATAATTAATCCAAAATATTGCGGCAAGGGGTATGCGTCAGAAATGGTTCGGGGTATGCTGGAATACATTGGTAAAAATAAACTTATAAAAAGGGTAGAGGCGAAACACGACCCAGATAACCCAGCCAGCGGTAAAGTAATGTTAAAGGCGGGAATGAAATATTGTCGGACCGATTTTGGTACAATGACAAACAATATTAACGAGAATACAGATGCTGTTGTATATTATTGGTGCAAAAGAAAATTTTCGTCCAAAAAACCAAAAAGTTAAAAGAACCCATTACTGTTATACTATATCATAGCGAAAATGTCGCCGCATGTTTTGTCGGTTGGCATGACGAGAGTGATGCCTTCGTCCTCTTTGATTATTACCACGGCCTCGGGTGGGATCGTGGGTACCTGCGTTGTTATGAATTCAAACTTGCCGGGTTTGAGTTTTGGTATCAGTTTCATTTTGCCTCTTTTGGTTTGTAGTTTGCCAACAATCTACGCACCTTGTCAACCTGTGCTTGGATCTTGTCGGGTGGCCAGTCCATAACATTTTTTAAGAACCTAACAAACCGCACGATGTGAGTCAGGTGAACGAGTTGGATGTCGATATCCTGTCCTTTGTAGTTTTTCATCATTGCGTTATAAATCACCGGGTCAAAGTCGAGCATGAAATGGAACTCGATTTCCGGGACATAATATTCTACATTGCCAAAGTCGATTATGCCCACGAGTTTGTTGTCATCGTCCACCAGCAGATTCCATTCGTGAAGGTCGCCGTGTGTCATGGTGAAATTTGTTTTTGCCATGAACTCGCTATATTTAACCGCCAGCCGTTCCAGTTTTTTGTTTTCATCAACATTAAGGTATGACCGGATTATTTCCAATGCCTTCCGTTGCTTTTCGTTATTGAGATCCACTTCTTTTTGCTTGTCCATCACGATGCCGCTGTTTTGCATTTCCACGATGAACTCCGCCAACTTTTCACCAATTGCCACCTTCTGTTCGTTGGTGCAAGTGTCTATTTTCTTTGCCAGTTCAGTTCCCGGGACATAGTTAAACGACATAGCACCCAGCGGATATTCGGTGCATGGATCTATAAGTTGGGCACCGCTTGGAATAATCAAACTCTTGATTTTGCCTTCGAGAAGGTCCAGGTTCACCTTCAGTTCTTGGTATCGCTTGAACGAGTCTTTTCTTTTTGCGACAAGCATAACACGCCTGTCTATAAGGAATGCTTCGCTAACCATGCCTTCGCCTATCTTTTCCATGCGACCATTATATCACAAAAAACCCAGGACTGTGCCCGGGTTGCTTGGATATTTACTTGACTGTGACTTGCCACATGATCCCAAATTTATCGGTCAATGAACCCCAGTATTCCGACCAGTCCGTTTTGTCGATTGCTTGTTCGATTTTGCCGCCGGTTGCTAATTTGTCAAAAACGACCTTTGCCTCTTTAGTTGTGTCATAGGCAACCGATACGGATATATTGGCAGTTGCCGGTGCATCCTCCCAGTCGCAGAACATTATGTCACCGATGTCGGCGTGTAATATTGACTTGCCGTCCTCTGACGGGTAGACCGTGGCTTTGAGCCCGAATGCACCCTCATAAAACTTGATGGCCTCGGCACAGTTTCCTTTAAAGTGTAAGTATGGATTTACTTTCATGGTTCCTCCTTTTTGGATGGTCTATTATAACACCCGCATTGAAATCAGTACAACAAAAAAACCACCCAGGGAACGATCCCCGGGTGGCTCTAATGTTATTGTGTGCAGTTTCAATTTTGTTATGCGGCGAGGTCGTATGAAATTTCCACACCCGTTGCCATATGAATTTCAGCTTGCCGGGCTTGCCTCGTTCATCGGTGATGATGAGAACTCGCTGGACTTGGCTGCGGAATACGACATCGTTGAAATGTGCGAGGGGTTGGGTCAACAGTCGCTTTGCCTCTGCCAGTTTCAATTTGTTAATCGCTACCTTCGTATATGGTGGTTTTGGACATGAAAAAAGCCAGTTTGGTTAAACTGACTTTTTCCGTTTTAACTTGGTGTGACCGAGAGGACTTGAACCTCCACAGGATAACCTATAGCATCCTTAGTGCAATGAACAATCAGATTTAGCACTATTCCACAGTCACATGTGATAGTATACGACACTTTTTTGCGCTTGTCCAGTTGCTATGTGTGAAATTTGTGTGAACAGAAAAAATGATACTTAGCAACACTATTTCGGCTCATAAAAGTATCATGCGACACATTTGGACATGTGATGTTCTTTCACACGCCGTTTGTGTGAAAGCAAGTGCTATACTGTGGCATGGAGAAACAACATCTTTTCGTCAAAGTGCAATATGGCAAGCGCAAACTGAACTACTATTGCGAAGACGAATCTGTGCAGATAGGCGACACAGTTTGTGTTCCGATTGGCAACTACGAGTTAGAGTATTGCAAAGTGGTAGAACGTAAGTATTATGCGAGTATGCCATATCCATGTGACTTTAACAGAAAAGTCATGCCAAAATTAGAGACAAAAAGTCGTCTCACCCGCTAGTCAATATCAAGCAATCTATCAAACGACAAATGCGGCGTCAAGAAATTCCACTAGCGACATCTTGAAGCCCTTAGCAAGCATTATCGCCGTTTTGAGTGAAGCCGACTTGTTATTGCCCTTCAAGATAAATGTCATTGTGCTATGGTTTATTCCGCTTTCAATTTCTAGTCTGTAAGCCGTCATATTGTGTTTGGCGAGCAATTCGTGGACTCTCAAACTTATCGCCTTGCCGATGCTGATTTGTACTCTTGGGTCATTTTCTTTCACACTTAGAGTATCACAGTTTCGGGCAATTCATTTACGGCAACACGTTGCCCGACAATGTCTTGACTTATGCTTGTTTTCAAACTAAAATCTTATGGCTGATTTTGTCTTGTTATGTGTGTAGAGACATAAACATTCAGTTAAGGGGTGGCGTGGCGAAATCAATAAAGTGGCTCTGTGTGTGGTGCATGTATGTCGCACTCGTTTTTGGTACGGCGGGCGCATTTGCATTTTTTCGCTATGACGAAGTTGACATGATGGTTTTTTTGATTATACATATGTTAATATCATTTGCACTGACGGTGGCAATTTTCTCATACCAGAAATTGAGAACGTTGGATATTGGCGAATTGGTAGGTATTTGTTTTGTTCCGTTTTTGTTTGCATATTCACCCATAGCCACATTTATTATCATTGGCGCAGATAGTAATTCAATATGGCAAGGCATTACCCTATCGACAGTCGCCGTTTTGCCTGTGCTGATTATGATTGGGCATGCTGTAAGCGAAAGTAGCGCAAAACGTCACTATGCGTCTGTGCATATTGATTTTGTAAAGGATAATAGCACTCTATGCAAAAAATTATCTGAATTAAACAGTCGGCAGAAATTCCACAAAATATCTTGGGAAGCCTTAATAACATATCCGCTTACAAAACACTGTGACACCTACGTACAATACAACAGAACGTCAACGCTAGATTTATTGCAAGAGTTCATAGAATTGAACATTGCCAAAATCGGCGGGATGGTGCGATTAATGAAAAATAATATTATTCTAAACACTAAATACATCGAAGAATATGAAAATCTCTTTACTTACTCTGATGTTACCAACAAAGACGATAAGGGCAAAATAACATATGACGAGAAACATCAAAGTTTTTCCAAGACAATGAAACCAAAGATATTTTTAGAGATTGAGAACATGCTTTACAGAGACAAAAAACTCCAACCAAGTGTTGACTTAGACATTACTTGCAAAGTTAGTTATATAAGCCCAGCGGGTAGAAATAGTTATAAGAAAGAATACATTTATAAACTAGATGACTTGGAAACATGGTACAAGATAGTAACTAGGAAAGTAAGGGAAAGGTCAGAACGTCAAGACAGAATTAACCGTGAAAGGTCAAGAGTGACTAACTCCGTCCGCTATGATATTTTGAAGCGTGATGGACACGAGTGCAAAATATGTGGCTCTACCGCAAGCGACGGAGTCAAGTTGCATGTTGACCATATTGTCCCAGTATCCAAAGGTGGTACATCAGACTGTGACAATTTACAAACTCTTTGCGATAGGTGTAATTCTGGCAAGAGCAATAAACATGATAGCGAAAGAGTGAACGATTTAGGCTTTGAACTCATGAAGAATTTTCTTGAAAACGGCGACTTAGACGAGTTGGTTTAATCAATCTCAATACCTTTTTCATTGGCGCACTTTACAACTATGTTAAGAAGTTCACGGTTGCACGCAATTACTTCCAACGCATCTGGACTTGAATATACTTTCTTGAAAAACAACAAAGCAGTAGCATTGTCACCATCTAAGGCAATTTCTTTCACAAAGCGCCAGACTTTCATTTTCTTGGCATTGTCTTCCTTGGCATGTCTGATAATGCGTAGGTATTCATTATACTCATTGGGGTCTATGCCTTCTGCATCAAGTAGACTCTTGACTTTTTTAGTATCGCCTGTACGTCCGCATAGATAATCAAGAGACACATCAAACAAATTGGCAATTTCGCACAATGTTTTATTTTCTGGCAAGCGTTCCCCATCTTTTTCCCACGATGCAACTGTGGGTTGCTTTATCCCTAACTTGTCCGCAACTTGTTGTTGAGACATGTTATTTTTCTTCCGCAATTCCTTAAAGATATCCGCAAAGGTCATATGTCATATATTATCACCAGTGATAGAAAATTGCAAGTGATATTGTGGACACCGAAAGTGTGAAAAAGTGCTTGACAACATCAGATAAAGCGATTATAATTTAGTCTGATATCAATTTGATTAGGTTGAAGAATGGAAACGCCCCGCTTGCGACAGGGCGTGCAACGAACAGTTGAAACGGCTGATCGTGCCACTATTATAGCCCACTCAGATTGATATTGTCAAGAAATTGCGAAAGCGAGCAAACGGCGTGTGAAGAACACTATTTTCAAACACGCCCTAACTCGTGGACGCTTAAAAGGAGGAAGCGAAAATGATTGAGCCTTTGAGAGAGTTTCGGTCAAACCGTCACGGTGGGACAATGCGAAGCATGGCAAAAGATTTGCGTGTGAGTAAGTCGTATTATCAAAAATTGGAATACGGCGAGAAGCCTATCACGCCACACATCATGTCACGACTTTACGGAATGCACAAGAAGATTGGCGACGAAGACGATGACAAGTTTTTTGAGCCGTTCGGTTTTCAACATTGCGACCAGTGCGGCAACATCTACGAAAAATGCACTGACTCACCCTAACACTTTTGGGGTGAACGCAAATGCAATTTTCGCCGTCTTGGGCATGCTTGTGAAACGATGTGCAAAATGTCGAGGAAGGCGACGTAGTGCGCATGCTATGACATCACAGAGCATGTTTCAAGGCAAACGGCGAAATGCAATGGTAGGCGGCGGCATGGCTTTGGCCAGTAGTGTCCTGCCAGTGAATAGTAACGAGTAACGGGTAAGTAACTTGTACAATTAAGAGAGATGTAGGTACTAGATAAATTACTTGTAGTATGAATTTCTTTCTTACAGGTTGGTAGTAACTAGTAACATGGCTTATACTGTTACTAGTTACTATATAGTATAATAAAGGAGATTTTAACAATGAAAAATATTTATCCGTGCGAGCAAATTATATCAGTCGCACATCATAATGCTAACACTTGCATGACATTTGCCGAGACAAAGGCGATAATTTGGGACTATTGCGAACGATACCCAAAACACAAAGGTAAACCCCACCCACATGGTGAGTGGACGCGCCTAGACTGGCAAAGCCTCATGGAAAACATGAAATTTTGCAACGACAAGCGGAATGGGCAAAGGTATGAATTGGGTCTTGACGAGTATAAAGCCATGAGTGAGTTCTTTCTGGCGAAGGCGCAATTAAGACCGCATCCGAATGGCAAGATACATGACTATTCAATGAAGCATTTTTTCAGCGGGGGTATTCGTGGTAATTGCTATTATCAAGCGGTTATCAAGCCACGAAAGTAAAACAAAAAAGTTTCAAAAATTGCCGTTTAGTCGGACGGCTAACTTGCCCCGAAATGCAGAAAAGACGTTGCTGGGGTATTATAATACGACAACAGACTGACACACTTTCGGTGTGACGTGGCGACACAAGTTTTGGGTGCGTGGACACGCACCCATACTTTCCGCACTGTCTGAAATTCAAAATAAAAGGAGACGAAATGAACGAAATTATCACACATCAATTCTTTGGTGAGACAGACGAACGCACAATGCTTTTTATGTCGGGCATAGCCACAGGTTACAAACTGGGTTGCTATAACAACATAGAGACTGGTGACTTGTTCAATGACTTGCCAGACTTGGTACCGCTTTCACAAGCGGCGACAATCTTGGGTCTAGGTCGCACGAAAATGTATGACTTGCTTGGGCGCATACCCACAATTAAGATTGGTAAAGAGCATAGGGTCACAAAAATTCACTTGGCGCAATTCGTGACGAGAGAATTGGACTATGGACTGAAAGCACGAGAACTTAAAATTAGGAGGTTAGTATGAAATTAAATAGCAGAATTATTGAGAAGAAGATTGGAAGCAAGGTTTACGTGGGCATAGTCATTGACTACGCCGAAGGTGTGAAGCGAAAACAAGCGTGGCGCAACTCCGGACTTACCCTTGCCGAATATCATCGTGGCGGCAAACGACGTGTGGAAGACATGCAGAAAGCGTTTATAGACGAGTTTTCAGCCGAACTATCAAAACGGCGCGGCTTGAACGTGGACTATGCGAATTTGACAGTTATGCAACTGTTGCAAAAGTATGTCGACCACAGAAGGACTGAGAAGAAATTGACGGACTTAGTCTATTACATCTACACGACAAGCCACCCCGATAAAATGAGAGAGTTTTTGCGCATGCGTGGACGTGAAGACATGAAACTAACCGATTTTACAGAATTTGATGCGGAAGCGTTTGTGGACTACTTACGCAAATTGAAAACACGTGAAGGCAAGCCGTTTACAGATTGCACGATAAAGAAGATACTTTGCTTCTACAAACCCGCTTTCAAATATGCAAAGCGCAAAAAGTTTGTGGCGCACAATGCCTTTGAAAACATCGACAGTCCGAAAGTAAATCAGCGCCGTGCAGAGTTTTTCTCGAAAGACGAAATGCGACAACTGTGGGAAGCGTTGGAAAATGAAGGGGCTTGCCTGCCAATTCAATTTGCAATGTGGACGGGCATGCGCCGTTCTGAAATTGTCGGGTTGAAATGGTCGGCGATAAATTTCGATAACCGAACTATACGAGTTAGAGAAAAAGTTTTGCCAATTGCGGGTGAAGGCTTGAAAGCATATACAGAACTGAAATCAGATAGTAGCGAGAGAACTATACCACTCAGCATGCAATCGCAACACATTCTATTTAGACAGATAGAATTGACTGCCGAAAACAACAAGGCAATATTTTACAATCACAATTATAGCGACTATGTCTTTGTCGACAAAATGGGTAAGATGATAAAGCCCGACAGATTGTCGAACACGGTCACACGCCTATGTCGTCGTCTTGGAATCAAAGGACACTTGCACAAATTCAGACACAGTTTTGCATCGCATCTTTTGAAGCAAGGCGCAAACATGAAGACAATACAAGAGTTATTGGGGCATGTCGACTGTACTGTGACAATGAAATACTATCTCTCTGTTGACGATGAAGACAAACAAACGGCGGTGGCTAGTCTTGATGGACACTTTGATTTTGCTAGCCCACCGAGCCGCTTGCGCATTTGCAATTAGAATGTGTGAAAGATGTGTGAAATCGCCCAAACGGCGACACTCACAAGTAAGATTGACAACTGAATAACGAAGCACACAAAAACCGCCTTTGCGGGCGGTCTTGTGGTTTTATTGCGCATTTTACTGAACAAAAGCACAATTTGTGGTGGATCTGAGAGGACTTGAACCTCCACTGTCACGATCCTTAGTCGTGTCCCTCTGCCAATTGGGGTACAGATCCTTACCTCCTTTCCACGAAAACGCGTAACATCCTTAGTGCTACGCGTCTGCCATTCCGCCACGGTCACGCACTTGGGAGTATTGTACATTATGCGATTTTTCTTGTCAAGGATGAACGTAAAACAATGGGAAACATTACCAAAATAATGATTTTAAAATTGGACAGAGAGCATAAGTATTTGGATGCACGGTTGATTATGGTATATAATAATACTGTCGGGGGATGAACTAATGAAAAAGAATATTATATACGGATTATTGTTTTCGCTTGGGGTTTTTGCTTTTGTTCTTGGCGCGATTCTTGTGGGAATGCCATTTGGAAATCCGCCTAGTGTTGTTGGTGCAAGTGTAACTAGGTTAGAAGAAAGAGAGGGATACGCAACAGTCACAATTAATCAGGAATCTGATTTCACATTTACGTCATCTGGTGTTAATAGAACGATTACCGGGTTAGATCCATCGGTTCGAGATATGCTGAATGTAAATTTGGCGCTTCATATTCCGGCAACGATTGGGGGTGGCACGGTTACCAATATTGGTGCGGGTGCATTTCGTGCGGATGGAGTCAACACAAATACACAAGGCAATGTAATCGAGGTTATATTGCCGGAAAGCGTTAACGTAATAGGTAATCATGCTTTTCGATACAATATAATTACTAATCTTGTTTTGCCTACCGAGATGACTACCCTTGGTACAGATATATTCAGAGACAATTTTATAACAGACATCACACTTCCTGGTGGTACGGTATCGACAATTGGTGCTTCTGCTTTCTTGGGAAATCGTCTGGAAGAGCTTTTAATACCAAGCAATATAACAGCCATCAATGCCAATGCATTTGATGCCAACCGTATCGAGGGGGCTTTTGTTATTCCTAATTCTGTTACAACAATTGGAAACAGTGCATTTCGTGGCAACCGTTTAACTTCGTTGCAACTTTCGACAAATCCTTTGTTTGTTGGAATTAATAACAATGCGTTTGAAAATAATTTGCTGACGTCTATTGTAATCCCAAACAATATAATGACAATTGGAACGTCGGCGTTCAGGAATAATGAACTAGACATGGTTACACTGTCGAACGAATTGACCAGCATTGGGGCAAATGCATTCAGAGATAATAATCTTACGGATATAAATATTCCAACCACCGTGATATCTATTTTGGCGGATGCCTTTAACAATAATTTTTTGACAACGCTTGTAATACCTAATAATGTGACAACGTTGGGAACGGGTGTCTTTTTCAATAATGAATTAGCCAGTGTTGAAATTGGTTCAGGTATCGAAGTAATCCCAAATGCAGTATTTCAACGAAACTTTCTTGTGGACGTAATAATCCCTGGAACGGTAAAGGAAATTGGAAACAACGCGTTTAGACATAATCGTCTTGTTAATGTGACACTTGGAAATGGGTTAGAGTCTATTGGAAATACTGCGTTTGATGGACAAAGGTTTCCAGCAGCAGGTGAAATTCTGCACAGAAACAGAATAACATCCGTTACGATTCCAAATACACTTGTAAGTATTGGCGAGAACGCATTCAACGAAAATTTAATAGAAGAATTAATTTTCGAAGAAGGCTCTCAGTTGGAAGTTATTCCATTTGGTGCGTTTAGATATAATTTAATGAAACACATAGAAATACCAAACAGCGTGCACACAATCGGTGACAGAGCATTTGCGTCTTTGTTCTTTTTGGAAACGGTTACAATTCCTGCAAGCGTTACAACACTTGGACCAAATGCGTTTAACAGGGTCTTTTCTGGATACACGACGTATACCACTGCAACTATATTCATTGAACATGTGTCTGCGCCAGTGGGATGGCAGGCACTGAACACACCGTTTAATAACTTTGTTTGGGGTGTTTCAACTGCTCCTGAAATTGCTGTAACTAACCCAGGCGGGATGATAACAACCACGACACAGGGTGCAACTGGACAGGGAACCGCAAGTTTGGATGTCGAAGTTGCTTGGGCATCAAATGTTATTCTTACATTAACGCACGGTACAATTAACAATATAATTATAAATGGACAAAGTTTGTACGAAATACAAGACCAATATTTGTGTGAATGCGATGACGAATGCGAGACCACATTCTTTTTGTTGGCAGAATCTGCGGCAAGATGGAATATTGTTGAATTTGGTGGAAACACAGTGGTTCTGAATCTTAGCAACATTGTACGCGATTTAAATATCCAGGTGTTTGGAAATGCTTACACAATTACGTATCATGGACTTGGGGAACAGACGCATGATAACCCTGGTACATTTATTGTGTCCACGTCCACGTTTTCGTTAAATGACCCAACAAATCGCGCAGGTTGGAATTTTGACGGCTGGTGGACAACACCTGCGGAAGGTGGCTTACAATTAACACAAATCGCAATTGGAACGTCAGGTAACCAAGTTTTACATGCAAGATGGTCTTTGATTAACTATACCATTACGTTCAATAACCTTGACGGCGTTAATTCAAATAATCAAAGTACCTTTACAATTGAGACGCCAACGTTTACGTTGAATAATCCCGCAAACCGTACGGGGCGGACATTTGATGGATGGTATTATGATGCTGGGTTTACGAATCCTGCAACTGGAATTACTGTTGGAACAATTGGTAACCAAACATTTCATGCCAGATGGTCAGTTATCACATTTGATATTGTGTTTAATAATTTGAAAAATGCTACACATGGAAATGTAACAGAATTTACAATTGAAACACCAACATTCTTGTTGCAAAATCCAACAGGTGTACAGGGTTGGGAGTTTAACGGTTGGTGGACGACACCTGCTGTTGGTGGTACACAGGTAACGCAAATAACACTTGGAGTGTCAGAGGACCAAGTTTTATTCGCAAGATGGATTGATGTGCGTCCAGAATTCCCAAATGATTTTGATGGGGATATTAATGATTATTTGCCATATGGATGGACGCCGGCGGATGGTTGGCCTGGACATGATTTCCCATGGAGTCCGCCACAAGGTTGGGTAGTTGCTGATGGTTTTCCGTGGGTGTCGGTCGATGCTACTGATGAAAATGATTTTCCTTGGTTGATTTTGATAATAGCGGGAATTGGTATGTTGTTGTTTATTGCTATAATTGTTATTATTTTTGCCAAACGAAAGCCTAAAAAAGAAAACCCAGTTGTCTGATTATAAAAAATAGAACATGTAATGTGATTTGTTTGCTTTTCGCGTTGCATGTTTTTTATTGCCATTTGGGAATATATTTCATATTGTTGCTTACATTACATTTATGAAGAAATATATTTTATGTACGTTGGTGATGACTCTTTCAATTTTGGCTGTTGGGATAACGTTGATTGGTGGTGCCAGTCAATCTAATACAGTTATGGCAACCAGTGTTAATCAGGTACAATATTCCAATATAACAGTAACGGGTGTGGGTGTGGTTCATGTAAGACCAGATTTTGCAAATATTAATTTAACGGTGGAAACAAGAAATAGAAACTTGGCGGAAGCACAAAAAGAAAATACACAAAGAGTTCAGCGGCTGATAAAGATGTTGGGGGAGCAGGGTATATCAGAAGATAGTATATGTACCAGTTGGTTTAATATATACCCTGAGCATGATTATGGTCATTATGACAGAGTGTCGGGGCACAGAGTAAGTAATCAATTGAATGTAAAAGTGCGGGACATTAATAATGTGGGTAAAATAATCGACCTTGCAGCCGCAATAGGCGTTACCAGTGTAGGCGGCGTACAATTTGGCATCTCGGATAACACGTCAGCGTATAATGCTGCCCTTGTAAAAGCAATTGAATCCGCAGAACAAAAAGCACTGCTGTTGTCTGCGGTGACAGATATTGGTGATATTAAAATTATCTCGGTAAAAGAGACAAATTACTATGGTTTCGGTGGATACAGTTATAGAAGTTATTCAGTAGACGGCACACCAATTAGGTCTAACGATATAGAGGTCACCGCACATGTTGAGGTTGCTTTTGGAATTGTTTAACTCCATACAAATGGGACAGTGACTGTGGTGGTTCGATATTCCCGATTACCTGTGTTTGCGCGAGGCGAGAGGAGAGTAATTTCAACATATTCAGTATTGCTTATTTGTCCACCGCCAATGCCTCCATAGTGCGTTAAATGGATGGGTTGCACCTGTGTTATTGCTAATATTCACTTGGACGTGGAATTTGTTGGTAAATCCTTGGAAATAATTTGGAAAATTACCAATTAATGCGATATCTGCATGTGTTGGAATCAAGAATGGATTTGGGTTTACAACGTCAAACGACATTACTAAGGACGCCCAAAGTCCACTTGTTGCGTATATGTTTTTTGCAAAAGGAACATAAAGTACACGATTATAAGTGACATTATTATACCATTAAAATTGGCTTTATAATACACGAATTAAATCAACCACGTATGACCTCTAACGGTTGTTTGCGGGCAATTCTGATAATAGGCAAGGTAATTGCAAGTGCAATAGCAACAATGGATGCAACAGATATTAATATTATTTGTCGCATGCCGAATGATATCAGACGGTAGCGACTTGCAATTTCGCCAAGTTCACTTACAAAGAAATGCGTGGCAACACGGTAACCTATGTAACATGTAATTATCCCAAGGATAATTTTGGGAATAGCAATAATGATGCTTTCGATTGCAAATATTTTGACAACGTCCCGTCGTCCCGCCCCAAGTGAACGTAATATACCGATATCTTTCTTTCGGGCGTTAATTGACCCACTAATAAATCCATAAATCAGAATCATGGAAAATATACAGAACGCCAGAGCAATTGCGGCAAATATGGTTACAAACAATGAAAAGTATCTATCAAGACCATATATCTCGAAGCTGGATGGTGTGAATATGATAAATGCATGATAACCGCCACGACCAAGGTCAAAATCAGAAAGGGAATTGATTTGGCGGATGAGATTTAATCGTTCAGAGGATGTTGTTATGTTTGGAACGATTACTGTCATAGAGATATCTGGGGTAATTTTATGATAAATTGCGTGCCCAAGTCCCAGAACATTCAAACCGTAGTCTATAATACCAATGATTTCAAGTTCGATGTCTGTCCAAACAAAACCTATCTGCTGTATATGTGTGCGTGTTCGCAGATGCAGTGTTCGTCCATTCCACGTTTCACCTGTTGGTAGCAATTGGTCAAGTAACTCGGTGCTTATTATTGCTTGGTAACCTGTAAAATCTTGCGCACTGTTAATGGTTGTGCAAAAGGTAATTTCTGGAAAATGATTAAATGCGTTTTCATTAAGTACAAAGTTACGAATATTTTCATGCTCGACCTCGTAAAAAGAATCTATTTGAAGTTCAAAATGATGTGGCCATTGAATTGCATAAAAAATTGAATTATAAAACCCAGGCACAGAAAACATCATATTCGCATGATCAACCTTTTTAAGATTGAATTCACGTAACAATGTTCGTTGGTGAGCAGTTGGATTTTGTACGAATTGATTCACGTCCAAGATTTCTCGGAATTTTGATAAATCCACGTCTATAACGCCAACAACCTGTAACGTCAGCCAATCGTGAAAATCAAGTCTGCGATGCATTGTTAATTCAGCTTGTGCCAATTCGTCGAACGAATTTACCTCAATTGAGGTATTGCTTGTACGTACAATGTAGCCAAAACGCTTGAAAGCCTCTAAGTGATAACTGGTAATGACAATTTCATTTGCGTTTTCCGCCATACGTCCATAGATTAAATCAAATCCAAGGTCACGAGGGTCTGCCTCGATTACACCACGAAATCCTCGTGAAAATGCCTGTTGATGACCGCGGAACATGTTTTGGTATGTTCCGAAAAAAGCTACTTCGCCAGGAAAGTCGCGACGAAATACATGCGGTATGCCAAGTTCATTAAATTTTTCCAATGCATCGGTATCCATATGCGTATACCAACGTCCGGTTAAGGCAGATGCATCTTCGGGTAAAAAATCCATGCCAATACTGACATAGTTTTTATCCAGTCGATTCAACTCCTCTAATAATATTTGATTTACATCAAATCGCCCGATCATATCCGCAAACCCGAAAAATGCGGTTGCAAACATTGCAAGCATAATCATGAAAACCATGCGAACCCATTTAGCGCGCAAACCGATTAGAGACAGGCGAAAGGCGCTTGATATTGGAAGCCGAACGCGATGGGGGAGCGGTGCAATGTCAGGGATAATACTTTGGGGTGGCGAATTTGTGGCATGAATTGTTGCAGGCACAAGGATAACCCGTTTACCAGATTTTACAAGTTCACTGGTGTCTGTTGGGATGTTTTCAATGCCAATAAATTTGATTGTTTCAATATTGCCTTCGCCTGCGTATATATCCGTAATTTGACCGTCTGCCAGTTCAACTATAGTATCGGCGTAGGCGTGGGCACTGTCCAAGTCGTGGCTGATAACGACCACCAGTTTTTCCTTTGAAAGTTCTTTTAGTAGTGTAAAAATCTCTTTGCTGGTAACACTGTCTAGATTTCCTGTGGGTTCGTCCGCCAAAATAATTTTTGGGTCTTTTATCAGAGCCCGTGCAATCGCCACACGTTGTCTTTGTCCGCCAGAGACTTCGGTACTTTTGCGTTTTTCAAAACCCACCAATCCAACCTTTGCAAGTGCATCTGCAACTTCGGTCTTATTTGTTTCTTTGTTTTTTATCTCTAGTGGCAGACTGATGTTCTTGCCAATTGTATACTTTTCGATTATATGAAAATCTTGGAACACAAAGCCAATGTTGTGGGCACGGTATATATCGCGTTCGCGTTCATTCATGTCTTTACATGACTTGCCATTTATAATTAATTGGCCTTCGTCATATGAATCAAGTAACCCCAGAATATTTAGCATGGTGGATTTTCCGCTTCCGCTTTTGCCCACCACGAAAATCATGCCACGTTCGGGGAATGTGTAACTGACATCGCGGAGTGCGTCCACAACTTTTCCGTCTTTGGCACGATATTTTTTGGAAATGTTCTCTACAACAAACATGAGACATCATACCACATATCAAAAAAGAAACAACCAGTTGCTTGATTAGATTTTCAAAAAGGAATAAACTAGGGTCATATAAATTGGAGGGAAGAGATATGGATTTTGCAAAAACAATACTTGGGATTAGAAACGAGGCCGGATTAACACAAGAAGAATTTGCCGAGAAATTACATGTAACGCGCCAGGCGGTTTCACGATGGGAAAATGGTGAAACAACACCGACCTTGGATTCAATTAAACTGATGGTAAACGAATTTAATGTGGATGCAAATATCTTTTTCAAAGAGCCTGCTATTTGCCAAAGTTGTGGCTGGACTTTGAAGGACTTTGATGTGCTTGGCACCAACGAGGACAAGGGCCTAAACCATGAATATTGTGCACATTGTTTTGTGGATGGCAAATATGCTTATGACGTATCCATAGAGGAAATAATTGAAAGTTTGTTGGAAACTTTGGAATACTTTAACGCAGACAGCGGAACAAACTTTACCAAGGAGCAAGCACATGCAATGTTAACAGAATATCTTCCGACATTGAAGCGCTGGGAAAAGGTATAAACGCCTTAGATTTCGTCGCTTTTGATAAATGCGACTTTTCCTTTTGCATATATATTATCGCCATCAAACGTGATTGTATATGGTTGGTTTGTTGGTTGGATTATTTCGGCTTTGTCTTTTTTTATATAAATAGCGACTGCAATACTACCGCTTAAACATGCTGTTTCGTTAAAAAATGTTTGCGCAGTTTCCACCCAAACAAAAGGGTTAAGTTTATCACCATCCAAAAACATTACCCCAAATGCCGAGCCCACAAGACCGAATTTAGATGCTATCTTTTTAACTTGCTTGGCTAGGCTCTCGTTACCTTTGCCTGGAATAACTACGTGCGTAATTCCATTCATAATGATGTAAGTCAAACCATTAACAATCCTTGTTCCACGTAGTAGGGTAGACTTTTGCAAAACAATTTCACTGGTTTTACCATCACATTTTGTCGCATTTATCTTAATACCACAAGTTATAATTGTACAACATGGTTTTCCATAGTTTTTTCGCATAAAATATGCAACTGCACGTATTGCATTGCCACAGAATTCTTCCCCCGCCATGCGGAAGGTACAGGTATCGTCTTTGACGTTTTCGATGATTGCTACTTGCTCGACCACGGGATATTTTTGCATGATTTGCTTTGATACATTGATACCTGTTTGTGTATCGACATTCTTGGTAATTATTGCGGTTGGATTACCCCCAAGATCATAAATTTCATAAATTATTTTCATTATATAACCCCCATTAGATTTTGAATCTGGTCAACTTTTGCAATTGTTGTTGATTGTTTTGATCTGATACATTCTTGCGAATAATCCATCCCAGTAGCGATTCTGGCTTTCTTCTGACTCGGGATTTCGCCGTATAAACTTTCGAATCGCTCGACTATGTTTCTGTCTATTCGTTCTATTGCCTTGTCATATCCTTTCATGCCGATTGTGCGAGCACAGAATTTACTGAAACGTTCGTCTATACGTGGTCTGGTTGAACCCTCGGCAATTGTGTAGGGAGACTGTTGATTTCCGGTTGCAAAGTCAATTGCGGCGGGTACGTTCACAGAACCCAATTGGATTTCTGGATAACGGTTTTTAAGTAAATCAATAAAAAATTTTTCGCCCAAACGCTTTTTCAAAAGTGCAATGACAAGTTGGTTGAAATCCATACACTGTTCGGTTTCTTGGGATTTCTTTGAATTGTCCCAGCCGGTTTGGGCGGTTACACCAAAGTTTTCCACCAAATCAACAACTTGGGCAGTTTGAAGCAAGGGATAGTCAAATACATATTCAATTCCGTCGATGCCCCTAAAGTCGCCAAAACGTTCTTGTGTTTTTGCATATATGTCGTTATATTGATCGCGTCCATTGTGTTGGAATGCAGGGAAGAAGTCCAGCGAAATGGGGTGACCTCCATTGACCGTTTGTGTCCAGAACCTTTAGTTTGGACATGCCACAATTAATTTTGTCGGCAACATCAGACATTTCGCCGATTGTTCTGTCGCGTTGTTCGGATGTTACACCATAGCCCTCGGTTCCAAGGTGCCATAAAATGCTGTCTTGGTTGTTGTCCCGCGCCATTTGTATTGTTGCAAATTGAAGTCCTAGGGTTTCCAACCCCAACCCTTGGGTGGGCTTTCCATATCCACCAAGTCCTGTACCATAGAAAGGTTTCGCTTTCATTTTTGTTTATATCTCCTATTTTTGTTTTGAACGATGAATTAATACCACAAAAAAACCGCAATCCATTTGTGTCGGATTGCGGTTTGTGTGTTTTTGTTTCGCTTGGAATTTTAATATGACATTACGAAATAATCACACACGGCAATCCGTGCATGATGTGATGATGTACTGTGTACCCAACTTTCGTGGTCATATTCATGTTCATACCTTTTAATATACGCTAGTTGCGTCTGGGATGTCAACCCTATTTATCTGTGATGTATGTTACATCCGCACGGTTGAAATCAAGTGCTAAGATTAAACTGCCTGTATGACCGTTTTCGTTCCCACGGTCTAACAGAGTCATGCTAGGTTTATTGTCATAGACCGTAACGGTTTTTCCAAGCGGGTCTTTGATATGGCTGACATCTATCATGCAACTGTCCATACAAATTCTGCCTAATACATAACATGGTTTGTCATTCACGAATAGGGGGGCGGTTGCAAAAAGTTTGAAATTAATTACATCGGCATAACCGGCTGCAACAAGACCAATTGTTGTGTCTTTGTCCACGGTTTTGGTTCCGCTGTAGCCTATTTTGGTGCCTGCTTTTACATGACGGATTGCAACGATGTTAGAAGTGGCTTTTAGGCAATTTTCATATCCATCAACAAGTGAACCGTAGATGAAAAATCCCCCACGAACCATATCAAATTGTGCGTCTGAATATTCTGCGGTTCCGCTGCTTGCTGCGTGGATAATTGCATTTTGATATTTCTTTTTAAGCATTGTTGCAAAAGGTTTGAATGCCCGAATTTGTGCATCCACCATGTCTTTATTCTCGGTTGTGGCATATGCAAAATGCGTAAATAGACCAGTAATATCAATAAACTTTGATTTGCCTGCGATGTCTAAAATTTCTTTTAATTCGTCTATTGTGGCAATCCCAAATCGTTCCATGCCGGTATCGACCTCGATATGGATGGGACAGTTTAGTTTGTTTTCCCCCGCAAATTTTGCAAGGGCTTTGGCTTCGAAAACGCTGGTAATTGTAATTGTTGCTTTATTCTTTATTGCACGACCAAAATCCTCGCAAACACCAAGTAGTAGAATTGGCTTTGTTATGCCCGCATTGCGCAAGCGTTCTAGTTCGGTAATGTGAAAGCAACCAAAGTAATCCACGATGTCTTCTATTGCTGGTGCGACTTTGTCATCACCGAAACGATATCCATTGGCTTTTAATACCGGACAAAACTTTGTCCCAGGTTTTAATTTGGCTTTCATTTTTAAAATATTACGACGAATAGCACTTAAATTAATTTCGACCTTTATCATTTATCTCTCCCTATTCCGTTTTTGCGGTTGTTAATGTGGAATTCGAATAATTCGTTTGGAAGCCCAAGTGTTATACCGTCTGCGAGTGCGGATTCTAATGTTTTGATTGAACCGTCGAAATTTTTTGGTGCGTTACGATATTTTCCTCCAGCCACGACTGCTGACGACCTACCTGCACCTAGTATAGCAGCAAGTGTGTTGTGTGGACACATAGATCTGTCGGAAGTACGGTATTCAAGAACACCTTTTTTCGAGCGAATTATTTCCATACGTGAATCCCCCATTCCAGTAAATTTCCCAAGTTTTTCAAGTGCAGCATAAGAATTTGCTGTGGTATTCGTAAGTGCTGTGATGATTGCATTGTTATCAAGAACTCCTTCGCCGAAAAATTTTGCAGCATGGGAAATTCCATCGCCCTCTAGGAATGAATTTACACCGTTTTCGATTGACATGTTTATGTGGTCGGAATTAACGGGGTTGTCGCTTCCCATAAAAGGGGAGCGGTCTATTGAGTATCCATGAAGTCCAGCACGGTATCTTGATATTGCATCTGCCAATAGATAGTTATCTGCGGCAGTCAGGGCATCAGCATGCTTTAGTACGTATTCGTATTGACTCTTACCACATTCTTTGTGGCTCTTGGTTACATCAATACCGGCACTAATTATATCATGCATTGTTAATCTGCGTAGTCTTGTCAATGGGTCGTCGGGGGATTCTAGTCCGTATCCGTTCTCTCCAGTTAATTCACCGTTGGTACGAACATAATATTCGTTTTCCAATCCAACAATAAATTTTTCATCCGCCATTAGAATGTCCGCAAGTGATTTTTTAAGTGTACCACGCGGGCACAGTGGATGTGCTTTGCCATTGTTTCCGAAAATGTCACCAAAAATATGTGCAACCCGAAGTCCGTCATGATCCATAGATGGAATTTCGCGGAATGATTTGATGTCTGGCAATATGGTTACGTCCGCCATGGTGCCACCCTTTATAGTTCTGTCGATACCTGCGGGGTCAATTGTGAAACCACTGTCCAAAATTCCTGCGGCTTCGCTGACTGGAACATCTAGACCAGTTCGTAATTCACCGTATGGTGTTACGTAATAAACATTTAATGAATGGAACTTGTCATCCTTTAATTTGTGTAAGATATCATCTTTTTTCATTTAATTTCTCCTTGTTAAATTAATTTAAAAAACACCCTGGCTTGGGTGTTTCGAATTAATTGAAATCCCCAAGCAACATTAAATGTGCATAGGGATGTTACCTATACACATTACGTCTGCTGTTGCTCTCGATTTCTGATTTTCATAACTATATTATACTATATGATGATGCATGTTGTCAAGTACCATTTCAATTATTGTTGTGGTTGTGGCATTGGTTGGTCTGCTGTTGGTGTTTCGTATATCATGCACTTTTTTGGCTTTGTTTTGTCGTACATGACTTGGATTGGTGCGCCTGCTTGAACTGGCATGCTTTTTTTGCCGCCGAACATTTTGCCCAAAGATTTCATGTCATTCACAACACCCAAATTCATACCTTCTTTTTCTTTGACCTTAAGAACCAATGGTTTTGCCAGACCGTCAACATGGATAAATACTTTGTAGTAATGTGTGGATTTGGCAAATGGACCAATTCCGGTTCTGGCTTCTCCTGCATATTTGCAGGTTGTTACTGTTCCGTTTGCGATGACTGCGTTTTCTGGGTTTTTGATTTTGATTGGTTTTGCACTTACGATTCCCATAATTAATTTCTCCTTTGTGGGCTAGTATGCCCCTTGTAACCAATAATTACACCCGGGATTATAAAATGTCAATTAATTTAAATTACAGAAAAACTTTTGAATATTGACTTTGGTCTACTGTTATCATATAATGTGAAATGAGAAGATTACCATATGACGTAATGCCGTCAAAGTTAACAACACTTATAAGTGATTTGCAAGATCGTGTTGCGAAGCGATTCCCGAACCTGCCAGTCTATCGGGAATCTGAATTATATGTAGACAGTAGTGGGGTAGAAGTAAGTAAGGGAAAGAATCCAGAAACTGGTCAATTTGATGTACATTATACAAATGAAGGTATGGTGTATAAAAAGATCAAAGGTCAAGGTGAAATAAGTGCGCTTGTGCCAGTTGAACGTGGTCGTGGCTGTGTCAAACGATGTAGGCAAGAATATAAATATCATCCACTGGATGGGTTTGGTTATTATGGAACTGACCGCGTATTAGTTCCAGAAGTTAAAGATTTTTCGGCGCTTCGACAAGAACAGGTTTGGACACCAAAATCAAAACTAGCAGATTATTTGTTTGATGGAAAAGGTCTGTATTCATATAATGAAATAATGAAGTTACAAAAAGGTTTAAGTGGATTAGACAGCGGATTTACGCAAGAATTGCAATAAAAATGATTTTTTATTTTACTTTTATCTGTGTTGTACTATATACTACATATTATGTCAAAACTCGACAAAGGATCTTGGATTAAGATAAAGGTTGGTGTTGTGTTGCTTGCGTGTGCGGTTGGTATGGTGGGGTTGATTATTGGGCCGGATTTGTTCTCGCGTGGGCATCCAGAGGAGCCAGTTAGGGTAGGTGTAACTGAATCAATCCAAGTATTGCATCCATACCCGACATTGAGGGTTGGTCAGAGTTTGGCAAATTTGATTCGTATTGATTGCTATCAAGCAATATCAAGGGTAGAAGTAAACAGAACGGGGGTTATCAATTTTTCAAAGTCGCCGACATTTACGATAACCGCGATTACAATGGGATATGTTACAATTACGATTTTTGCGCTTGATTTAGAATATAACGAGCATAGACCGAGGTTTATTTACGTAACAGTAATTGAATAATATCAACCCGTTGTGTCTTTTGTTTTGCATAATATACAACATATCGATAAATCTTTTCTTTGCCAAAATGGATTTTTTTTGATACACTGCCATTATGGCAGAATATACTTCATCGAAGATACAGGTGCTAGAGGGTCTTAACGCAGTTCGTATGCGTCCGGGTATGTACATCGGTACAACAGGAACCAAGGGGTTGCACCATTTGTTGTGGGAGATTGTGGACAACGCTATAGACGAATTGGCGAATGGTCACGGTACCAAAATGGTGGTAACATTACACAAAGATGGCAGTGCCTCGGTCGAAGACAATGGTCGGGGTATACCGGTGGACACACACCCGCAACTGAAGGTTAGTGGGGTGGAGGTTGTGTTTACCCAACTGCATGCTGGTGGAAAATTTGGTGGAGACAGTTATTCATATAGTGGTGGTTTGCACGGCGTGGGTGCGTCTGTTACGAATGCCCTGTCTGCATGGACCGAAGTTAATGTATTTAAGGATGGCAAGAATCACTTTATTAGATTTTCGCCAAAGACCACAGGTGAAGGTAAAGATAGAAAGACTCAGTACGGTGCGTCCGAGGCACCATTAAAGGTTGTCGGTAAAACAGACAAGCAAGGAACATATGTAAAATTTTTACCGGACAAAGCAATGTTTAAGAGTGCGACCTTTTCCAACGACACGGTTAATAAACGGCTAAAGGAATTGGCATTCCTTAACAAAGGTATTCAGATAGATTTTATAGATGACCGTGTAGAAGAAGATGACAATGAAGATGGACATATAGCAAGGGTGGAGTATAAATTTGACGGAGGGCTTAGTGACTTTGTCCAGTATTTGAACGAGGACAAAACCCCAATATATGCGAAACCATTTCTGTGCGAAGGAGATGGTACAACCACAAAGATTGCTTTTTCTATCCAACACAATGATTCATATTCAGAAAGTGTGTTTTCTTACGTAAACAATATTCCAACCAGCGAGGGTGGGACGCACGAGACTGGGTTTAAAATGGCATTAACACGTGCGTTTAACCAAATTGCAAAACAAAATGGAATGGTAAAGGATAAAGAGGCAGCGTTGTTGGGTGAAGATTTTCGCGAGGGTTTGACTGCAGTATTGTCACTGAAGATGCGCGAGGTCCAGTTCGAGGGGCAAACCAAAACAAAGTTGGGGAATCCCGAGGCTAAAACCGAGGTAGAACAATTCGCATACGCCAGTTTGATTGAACATTTCAAAGACATCGCAAAAGATACAAAAAAGAAACAATTATTTGATGCAATATTGAACAAGGCCAAAAGTGCCGCACGTGTGCGCGAGGCTGCGCGTCGTGCAAAAGAAATTACACGTGCAAAGAACAGTATTGACGGTGGAATCTTGATAGGAAAGTTATCCAGTTGTACAGGCAGACGTCCGGAACTGAATGAACTATTTATTGTAGAGGGGGATAGTGCGGGCGGAACCGCCAAGGTTGCACGTGATCGACAGATTCAAGCGATATTGCCTCTGCGTGGAAAACCATTGAATGCCGAGAAAAAGCGTCTGGATCAGGTCTTGGATAACGAAGAATTTCGAACAATCATATCTGCGCTTGGAACTGGTATCGGCGAGGACTTTAATCTGGAGAACCTTAAATACCACAAAGTAATTATCATGGCGGACGCGGACCAGGATGGTGCGCATATTCGTGCTATATTGTTGACTTTTATATATCGTTATATGAAGGACTTGATTACCGAGGGGCATGTTTATATTGGAATGCCGCCGTTGTACAAATTATATCGAAAAGATTTCTCGGCATATGCGTATGATGAAGATGAATTAAGGCAACTGACCGCCAAGCAAAAGGGCACGGTGCAACGTTACAAGGGTCTTGGGGAGATGAATGCGGATCAACTTTGGGAAACCACTATGGATCCAAAGTCACGAAAATTGTGCAAGGTTACGATTGATGATATTGCGGATGCCGAGAAGTTGATTACAACCCTTATGGGCGACAATATTGAAAGCCGAAAGGAATACATTTCCAAGCATGCGAACTTTAACAAGGGTGAGAGTTTCGCAACAAAGGTCGTAAAGAGTAAGGTTGCCAGAGAAGAAGAGGCAGTAAGTTAATAACTTGAACGATGAACACAGGAGGACGAGGGACGAAGAATGAGTGACGAAGAAAAAAGAGATGGCGAAGACCACATCATAACCAATATTGACGAAATAGTGAAAATTTCGGCAAAGGATTTGGCAGCGGACAAGGAAGCCGCCGAACAAAAAGAGCAGTACAAGGGCTACGGTACAGCCAAAGAGCGCAAACGCGCAGTATATGAAAATGCAAAAGCAGAAGAGATAACCAGCGAGGATGGAAGTACACTTATACTGAAGACCCTGGGGCAGGTGATGCACGAGAGTATGATTCCATATTCCGAGTTTGTTATTATGGATCGTGCGCTGCCGCGTGTGGAAGATGGTTTAAAGCCTGTTCAACGTAGAATATTGTTCGCGATGCATGATATGGGATTGTTGCCAGATCGACCATTTAGAAAAAGTGCGGGTATTGTCGGGGAATGTTTGGGGAAATATCACCCACATGGTGACAGTAGTGTGTATGATGCAATGGTACGGTTGGCACAACCGTTTAACATGAATATGCCGCTTGTGTTGGGTCAAGGTAACTTTGGTTCCGAGGATGGTGACCCGGCTGCGGCTATGCGATATACCGAGGCTAAACTCAGTCCGCTTGCGTTGGAATTGCTTCGCGATATTGATAAAGAGACTGTTCCATTTTCGCTTACATTTGATGACCGAAATGTGGAGCCTGATATATTGCCGGGGCGCTATCCGAACCTGTTGACAAACGGTGCAACCGGTATTGCGGTGGGTCTTGCCACGAATATTCCACCGCATAACCTTGGCGAGGTTATTGACGCGCATATTGCATACATTGAAAACCCGCGTATAACATTAAGTCAAGTTATGAAAATTATCAAAGGTCCTGACTTTCCAACTGGTGGTTTTGTAATTACAGGCGAGGATTTGCTACGTGCCTATAAAGAAGGTAAGGGTAAGGTTATCATGCGCGCCAAAGTTCATATTGAAATAGAACCGGGTGATAGACGTAATATAATAATCACCGAATTACCTTACCAGGTTAACAAAGTAACATTACAAAAAAACATCGCCGATTTACGTGAACAAAAAAAGGGTGTTTTGCAAGGTATTTCCGAGATTCGTGACGAATCTGATAGAAAAGGAATGCGTGTAGTTATCAAGATTAAGAATGGGTTTGACCCAAAAGAAATTGCGACAGTGTTGTATAAATATACCAATTTGCAATGTAACTTTAACATTAATATGGTTGCAATCGCGAATGGAAAGCCAAGATTGATGGGTTTAATGCAATTGATACAATACTATTGCGAGTACCAGCGTGAAATAATCTATAAACGATGCGTATTTGATTTGAATGCCGCGAAAGATCGTGCTCATATCTTGGAAGGGCTTTTGGTTGCCATTAAAAACATTGACGAGGTCGTACGAATAATAAAAACCAGTAAACATACAACCGAAGCCAGAACCAGGCTTCGCGAAGCATTTGATTTAAGCGAAAAACAAGCCCAAGCGATATTGGATCTACGTCTTGCAAGATTGACAAGTCTAGAGGTTTATAAGTTGGAGCAAGAATTAGAAGAACTGAAAAAACTGATTGAAAAATTGGAAAAGATAATTGCATCCAAGCGTCTTCAATATGCCGAGGTTAAAAAAGAATTGTTGGAAATTAAAAAGAAGCACAGAATCGAAAGGCGAAGTCGTATTATTAACAGTATCGAAGAAGCGGTTATTACGGCAGATGACGACAAGAGGCCAGTCGAGGATGCGGTGTTGGCACTTACCGCAATTGGAACGTTCAAGAGAATGTCCAGTAAACACTTTGGCATGTCACAAACCGACTTCAAGGGAACATCGCCTGCGGATGTTAATGTTGCGATTATCCAAACTCAGACAGACAAATTGCTTTATATCTTTACCCAGGTTGGAAATTGTTACAAAGTCGAAGTCGGTGATATCCCTGAATGCAAATTGCGTGACAAGGGAATTTCTTTGGGGCAACTTTTCAAGGGTTCGGTAGAGGGTGAGCGTGCAGTAGCAATGTACGCTATAACACCAGAGCAATTGCCAGGCAGTGAAGGCGTGGTAGGAGACCTGTCGCCTGAACTCGTGTGGTTGTCTAAACACGGAATGATAAAGCGCAGTACATGGCTGGAATCATGTGGTATTTTGAAATCGAACTTTCAATGTGCAAAATTAATGCGTGACGATGACGAAATTGTTCGTGTGGATGAATACAAAACGGGAAATACATTATTATTTGTTACCAGTGGTGGTATGGTTCTTAATGCAACGACCGCGGATGTTCCAGTTCAGGGACGTATTGCGGGTGGGGTAAAGGGAATTAACCTGAATGATGGGGATTTCTGTGTTTGCAGTTGTGTTGCAAAACCACATGGATTTATTGTGGCGGTTACAACCAAAGGTAATGTAAAGCGTGTTGCAATGAGCGATATTGAAAAAATGGTTAGATACAGAAAAGGTTTGATTTTCGGAACATTGGATAAGGGTGAGAATATTGTCTACGCAAGTTGGGTTAACGGGGCGGAGGATCTTGTTGTTCAAATCGAAGGCGGTGCAATAGAGTCAATCCCGGTTGCAAAGATTACACCAACACCAAGGCCAGCAAAATACAAATTAATGGCGGGCAAGATATTAAAAGTCCAATCTGCATGGATACATAGAAGAAAGAAAAATAATTAGTTTCTTCTTGAGTTAAGTCAAAATTGAAAAGCACTTTGCTTGCCAAGAAACCGTGAATTTCTTTTTATTAATTTGCCGTTTTTCCATGTGTGCAACCGAATCAAAAGGGACACGCGTGGAATAAATGGCTTTTTTATTGAAAGAAATTCCGCACCGATTTGGCTGCGAAAAGTGCTTTTAAATTTTTATCTTGCTTTAACTATTTCTCTTTGTAAGGAAGGGTGTTTAATGGTATTATTGAACTAATTATTTTTCTAAAGGGAGGATAGACGGGGTGGGAAAAGTGTTGGGGATTGATTATGGACTTAAGAGGATAGGGCTGGCTACCAGTGATTTGTCACGTACGATTGCCAGTCCGCTTGTAACCATACAGAATAAAGGCGAGAAAAAAAATATACAGGCTGTTACAGAGATTATTCAAAACCACAATATACAGGGTATTATGTGTGGCATAGCACTAGGTATAGATGGTATGGAAACCACTATGTCACGCATAACGCGTGAATTTGGTGAAAAATTGGCGGAAATAAGTGGACTGGAGGTCGTTTATTTTAATGAAAGATACTCATCCAAAGAGGCTGAGGAACATATTAGAAATAATCTGGGTATAACGAGACATGAAAAGATAAGGGAACTGGTAGACAAGATGGCGGCATCTATGGTATTACAAGTTTATCTAGACAAATTGAAAAAGGGGTTTTAAATTTATGTCAAAGCCAGAATCAAAAGGGAAAGAGGTTGCAAAGATAACCAGTGAATGTATTGCATGTGGAGCGTGTGAGGCGATTTGTCCAGACGATGCTATAAGTATTAGCGATGCTGGCGATAAATATGTTGTGTGTCCTGTGAAATGTACGTACTGTAAAAAATGTTTGGAAGGGGTTTGTCCGGTTGATGCGATTCTAACGGACAGGGTGTAGTTAAATAAGGGGGTATATATGTCCAAGAATAAAGAGGTAAAATTCGAAGCCGAAGATGACGTTTCTTTGTTATCTATTTTGTTAGATGAAAAAAATGACGAGAACATTTTTTTGTTCGATGAAAGTGGTGACCAAATTGAACTGGAGCAGATTGCAGTGATTCCGTACGAGAAGGCATTATATGCATTGCTGAGACCATTAGAAGAAGACGAAGACAGCGCAGTGGTATTCAAAATTTCCACCGAGGACGAGGACAGCATGATCCAGGTCGAGGATGAAGAACTGGCAATGAAAATTTTGGAAATTTATAATTCTATGGAATAGTTTTTGGTATTGATTTATAAGAGTTCGTTGTGTTAAAATGGTGCAACGAATTTTATATTGGAGAAAAAACTATATGGCTTTTTATGGTGATCGTGAAAAAAATGTTAAAGGTGAGATCCATCATCTAAAAAATATTATCAATAATATGTCTGAACGGTTGCATGCAGCAGAGTTTCCTGATTATAACCCAAATCTTATGGAAAGTTCAAAAATGCCAAGTGAGATGGAACTTTTTTCGAGTGAGCCTGAGGAACATAATAAGAAGATGTCAAGGTTTTTGGGTTCATCAATGTATGGAATGAGTGATGAATTAACCAGTATTTTTATGGAGGCAGAGGATACATATAGGATCATTCAAGAGGACGGGGTAGATGTTTCACAAATACATCCGGATGGTGAAATGGTGGTGACAGAGGCTGCGATCATGGATGCGGTTATACAAAACAGAATTAATCCGGTTGAATTTACCGACGTAATGTTTAGCCCAAAGGCAACAGAACAGGGTGGTGTGAGTGACATGCAACTTTATTACTGGCTTAGACCTCAGATCGCGGATGGCGTGAAGGAAATTAGTGGACAAGATATAGCTACCGTAGCAAAATTGGCATATCACCGTGGCGTTCACGTAACATGTGCAACATCCCATATGGCAAAATTAGCGAGAGAAGAAGGTCGAGAACAATAACTTGAAGGTCTAATTTTTTCTATTGCAATGAAATAGATACTATGGTACAATTTGTGATTATCACTTTTTTGCAATTTCCCGCCTTGTGCCAATTGGTGGGACGGGAGAGTTACAAAGCGAGAAAGGGTGTTAGGGAATCATTTTGCAAGTCCCGCACGAATCTTACGGCATCTTTTTGGTCAAATTTTGTGTCATTTTCGGTTACATATCTAGATATGCGCCCTCAAATGCCATCAAAAATTTGCCTAAAAAATCTGCTCGTAATATTCAATGGGTACTTGTCAAAATGATTCCCCGGTTACTTTAAACGCATAAGTAATCAAAAAACAAGGAGGTATTTTAGAAATGAGCGTGATTTCGATGAAGCAGTTACTTGAAGCCGGGGTTCACTTTGGACATCAAACACAAAAATGGAACCCAAAAATGAAGCCGTACATCTTTACGGCAAGACAGAATGTCCACATCCTGAACTTGGAAAAGACAACTGTTCTGATTGACAAGGCGTATGAATTCCTTAGAAACCAAGTTGCAAGTGGGAAACGTGTATTGTTCGTTGGGACAAAGAAACAAGCCGAGGAGGCAACAAAGACAGAGGCCACACGTTGCGGTATGTACTACGTTAACAGTCGTTGGTTGGGTGGAACGTTAACAAACTTTGAAACCATTCGCAGCCGTGTCGAGCGTATGAATAAACTTTACCAAATGGAAAAGGTGGGCGAGTTTGCGTACCTTCCAAAGAAAGAAGTTATAAAATTAATGGACGAGCGCGACAAGTTGGAAAGATACCTTCGCGGTATTGCCGAAATGACCAGTCTTCCAGGCATAATGGTGGTCGTTGACAGCAAAAAAGAACACATTGCAATTAAAGAGGCACGTAAATTGGGAATCCCTGTTGTGGGTATTATTGACACAAACTGTGACCCGGATGATGTTGATGTGATTATCCCTGCAAACGATGATGCGATTCGTTCTGTTTCGCTTATTTTAACTGCGCTTGCGGATGCTGTTATCGAGGCACGCGAGGGTGTTGAATTAAGAACACGTAATACAGGCGAGAGTGTAAGTATGAGCGACGCAATTTCTGCAAAATCAATCATGGATGTAGAAAAGGTCGAGGAAGAAGATAAGAAGGAACCAATCAAAAAGGCAAAAAAGGCACAAACCGAGGAAACAGAAGCCGAAGTGACAGGAGAAAAGAAAACCAAAGCAAAGAAGGAGGCTTAATCTTATGAGCGACATTATGAAGTTAAAAACAACGACTGGTGCGGGATTAATGGACTGTAAAGCTGCGCTAGAAGAAACTAAGGGTGATTTTGACAAGGCGGTTGCGCTTCTTCGTGAAAAAGGAAAAGCCATGGCAGCAAAAAAAGAGGGCAGTGACCGAATCAACAGCGAAGGTGTTGTGTTCTCGTACAACCATATGGGTGGGAAGATTGGTGTTATGGTGGAAATTAACTGTGAAACCGATTTCGCAGCCAAAAGCGAGCAGTTTCAAGAACTTGGAAAAAATATTGCAATGCACATTGCGGCTGCAAACCCAAAATACTTGGACGAAACCCAGGTTCCAACAGGCGAACTAGAAGCCGAGAAAGAAATCTTGAAAAAACAGGCACTTAACGAAGGTAAGCCAGTTGCTGTTGTAGAAAAAATGGTGGAAGGCCGTGTGAAGAAATACTACAAAGACATTTGTCTTGTACACCAGGAATTCGTGAAAGACCCGGCAAAAACAATCAAAGAGGTTGTCAGCGACGTCGTGGCGCGCATTGGCGAGAAAATTACTATCCGTCGTTTCGTAAGATTTGAAATGGGCGAGGGATTGGAAAAGAAAGAACAGGATTTCGCCGCAGAAGTTGCAAAACAAACAGGCGTAACACCAAAGCCAGCCGACAAGCCAACAGTTGCAAAAACAAAAGCGGCGACAAAGGCACCAGCAAAAAAACCAGTAGCAAAGAAAAAGTAATTTGAAAAACGAAAAAGCGGGGAAGACCTGCTTTTTTTGTAATGCGCTATATAAAATTTAATGATATTATTATTTGATGAAAATAAACTTGCCAAAGATATTCGACTATTTATTCCCGAATTTTACATGTGTTGCGTGTGGGGACGAAATTAATGTTTCGAGAAATTCGCATATTTGTGATGATTGTTTTTCGCAATTTTGTATGCCAGCATCGGTAAAAGTAAATGCGGATGCGAAATCTGGGGATACCGAGAAATGGTACTTTCGTTATTCATACGCGCCATTTTTTTATAAAGAGCCCTTGTCTAATGCGATTATGAACCTGAAATATGCGTGTGATGGTGTGGTGGCAGAGGCTTTTGCACCATTATTGGCAAAGTGTTTTGCGGGTGAGAACATTGAATATGATATGATGATTCCGGTACCACTGGCAAAAAATCGTGCGCGTCAACGTGGCTATAACCAGGCAGAGTTACTGGCGCGAGAGTTATCTAAATTTATTGAGGTAGTGGTTGAAGCACAATTTTTGGTGAAGACTAAAAACACCATCCCGCAAGAAGACATGACAACCGAACAACGCCGCGAAAATCAAAAGGATGCGTTTGAGGTTGTTAACAGAGAATTGATAAAAGGGAAAAAGATATTATTGGTGGATGATGTGTTTACCAGTGGATCTACGGTTAACGAATGCGCGCGTGTTCTGAAAAGGGCAGGTGTAAAATATGTGGATGTGGTGGTAGTTGCAAGGGTGGGGAGGTAGAATATTTTAAACTGACTTGCGAAGTATTTTGTTATATAATAGAATGTGAATTCGCGGACAATTAAGATTATTGCAGTGCTTTCTATGTTGGTTGATCATATAGGATATTATTTATTTCCAGACACAATATGGTTAAGAATAATAGGCAGAATCGCTTTTCCAATATTTTGTTTTCTTGTTGCATATGGCTGTACCAAGACACGCAATGCAAGGAATTTTTTTGTAAGATTATTTGTTTTTGCATTGGTATCGCAACTTTTAATATCGCTTGCATTATGGGAGATTCGTTGGCAATGGCTTAACGTATTTTTTACCTTGTCGGCAGGTGTTTTATCAATTATCTTAATAAAAATAATTGTTGAACACAGCAAAAAGACTGCCGCGCCCCTAATTATGACCTGTTGTACTGTTGGTATTTTGTGCTTGCTTTTAATTGCTGATGTATTTCGTTTTGATTATGGTTTATCTGGTGTTCTGCTGATAATAATGTTCTATTTAGTTTTGTGGGATAAGTTATATTGGAAATTATCCGTTGTGGCCATTATTGCAATTTTCAATATATTGATGATAGTGCGTGGCTTTGAAAGTATCCAATGGTATTCAATGCTATCGTCTGTTTTTCTGTTGATATTTATTGACAAAAAACTGAAAATATCAAAGATTGAACGATGGTCATTTTATATCTTTTACCCTTTGCATCTGGTTATTTTGATTTTAATTGGAACATTTTAAATAACAAAAAAACCCGTAAAATCGTTTGACAGTTAATTTAATATATAGTAAATTTCTATTACAGAACATTTGCATAAATCAGTTTACAAATGCAAATTATAAACACAAAGGAGGAATATATAAAATGATGGGGAATTTACTAGCTTGGTTTGGGAGGTTGATGGCGATAAACACTACCCCGCCTAGTCCTGGAGCAATGGGTGCGCAACTTGCTATACAAATTCGTAACATAGCGAACCCTATTTTATTTGTGCTTGCTGGTCTTGGTGCATTGTTTGCAATTTATCTTGGGGTACGGCTTGCAACAGCTCAAGATGATGGTAAAAGAAAAGAAGCGAAACAGCAACTTGTATATGCGTTAATCGGTGTTGTGATTATTTTGGGATTGTTGGCGGTATTTAACGTAGTTATGGCTGTGATTATTGGTGGACCTGTTGCTCCTGTTTCTCCTATTTAATCTTGCTGTTAAATGATGTTTTAAACGGACGCATCGAGCGTCCGTTTTTACAAAAAGAGTATATTTTTTTTGTGGGGGACAACGTTGTGACAAGTTTTATTGGCAATATGATTGCACGTTACGGTCCAATTGTGACATTTTTTCAGCATGTCGCGACATTGATTCCGGCAATCGCACGTGGGACATTGTACGTTATTGCTGGGGCAAGTACGATATGGTCGATTTATCTTGGTGTACAATTAATGACCGCGGAAGATGACAAAGCACGTTCAAAGGCCAAACAAAGAATTGTATGGTCGTTAATCGCTGTGGTTATTACTTTGGGTTTGATTGTAGTATTCAACACGGTGTTGTCCGGTTGGCAAATTGGTGATGATGGAGGGTTGGAGATAAATCAACCACCGGCACCGCCACCAAGTAATCCAATAGAAGATAACTAAAATTAAAAGAGTCATTGCCTCTTTTTCTTTTCAAAATCCATTTGGCGATTTGCGCGATTTCATGGTATATAATTTTATGGACTATTTAAATGATAAAATTACCGAGTTGCTGATTACGTTCGAGGACAAACTGGGAAAAACCGTGAACTTTGTGACGAACGAATTTACCACGGTGCGTGCAGGGCGTGTGAACACCAACATTGTGGAACGGATCACCGTGGATTATTTTGGTGTTGCGACGCCGCTTAGGCAACTTGCGAATATTTCGTGTTCGGATTCGCGTACCATTGTGATTAATCTTTGGGATACCGCGATTTTGCGCGAGGCGTGCAAGGCAATTACGTTGGCTCAGGTTGGTGCAAATCCGATTGATGATGGACGTGTGATTCGTTTGATTTTTCCACAATTGACAGAGGAGAGACGTAAAGAATTGGTTAAACAGGTTCGAAAAATCTGTGAAGACGGGAAAGTCGCAATTAGGAATGATAGACGTGCGGCAATGGACCAATTGAAAAAGATTGGCAAAGAAGACAAAGTTTCCGAAGACGAACAAGAACAGGTAGAAAAAGATATCCAGAAACTAACGGATTCATATGTAACCAGTTTGGATAAATTGCTTGGAAAGAAAGAAACAGAGATAATGGAAATATAAATGGGAATATCTGGAAGCCTAAGGAAAATATAAATGAATAGCACAAAAGAGGTTGTTAATGTTCAGTTTCAAGGTGAAAGCCACGAAGTTGATATAACAAATTTAACCAAAGAGGAAAGGATTTTCGTAAAGAGGCTTTCCAAAATGGTAAAAATTGACAAGAGAATTGACCCAAATCGCATTCCACGACACATTGCTTTTATTATGGATGGTAATGGGCGATGGGCAAAAAAGCGCGGCATGCCAAGAACATTCGGGTACAGCGAGGGCGTTAAAAAGTTAATAACTGTGGTTAAACGTTGTGCTGATTTGGGTGTGCAAGTAATGTCGGTGTTTGCATTCTCGACCGAAAATTGGAATAGACCAAAAGATGAGATTGATGAAATTTTCCGTCTTGTGCGTGAAAATTTGGATAAGGAATTGGCAGAGTACCAAAAGTATGGTATTCGTATCACGACAATGGGGGATATAGCAAAGTTCCCAGATGATTTGCAAGAAAAAATTCGTGAGGCAGTGGAACAGACCAAAAACAATAAGCGTGTTACGATGAATTTGTGTGTTAACTATGGTGGGCGTGCTGATATCGTAAATGCAGTAAATCGTATTCGGCATGAAAGTCATGGCAAGATGCAAGATAAAATAACTGAGGAACAATTTTCCAAGTTTCTGTATGGTGCGGATTTGCCAGACCCCGATTTAATTGTAAGGACGAGTGGCGAGCAGCGTATTTCAAATTTTTTGCTTTGGCAAATGGCTTATTCCGAATTTTTGTTTATTGATGAATATTGGCCCCAGATGGATGAAAAGATTGTAGACAGATGTGTGGTAGAGTTTCAAAAGCGCAGTCGCCGTTTTGGAAAGGTGTAGATAAATTAAAATTACTAAATCGCGTGGTGAAAAGTATTTTGATAATTCAACTTTATTGTTTATAATTGGCTTAACATGGGGGTATTCAGCAGGCTTTTATTAAATGATGGACCTAATAATTTGCAGATAGGTCTTTTGAGCGTGCTGGGAATTATTCTTGCCGTGATCGCGGTGGTTTTAGTTCCTTTTGCGATTTATTTGGTATTCCGGATGGCTCAGGCAGAAAACGGTGAAAAGAGAAAAGCCGCAAAAAAACGTATTGTAAATGTGGTTGTAAGTTTAATTTTGATTGGTATCTTGGCAGGTGCAATGATGATTCCGGAAATGGGTGCGGCAGAGGGGCCACTGGGAGAGGGTGGATTTCAAATGACGGTTCGGCCAAGGGCGATAGCGGAAGATGGAACTCCCGCACGTGTCCAGGTTTTTAGGGGGCCACTGGATATCACCAGTAGGCATAGGCTGGACGTAACCATGGAGTCTGGACCTTATGATGAAGGTGAAAATCCTGATTTTTTTGCAACGTTAGAAGGCTCTGGTAATAATTGGATTATTTCTGGCAATCGTCAAGGTGAAGTATATTTGGTTGTTCGTGTATATGATGGGAATAGACTTGTTGGATCTCTGAGGCAATATGTCGTAATTATGCCACTTGGTGGTATTGATGGAGGAGGTCCTGGAAATGGTGGCGGTGGCGGAATTGGTGGAATGCCCACACCGCCAGGAGATGGAAGGCTTGCTTTTCCAATTAGAATGGTAAGGCAAGGGGAGACTGCTGTTATTCCACCAAATTCGCATAAACCTTTTGGGGCTAATTCGACATCTTCTTTCGGTAGACCGAATGGTGGTGGAAGGCACCATATGGGTGTTGATTTACAAAACACGAATGGCCGTGGTTTTAGGCAAGCTGTATTTGCTATTGCAGAAGGCGATGTGGTGCAGAGGGCAATAGGACATAATGGTGGTGCAGGTAATCTTGTGACCATTCGTCATAGTCCAAATTTATACTCGCGATATATCCACTTGGATTCAATTATGTCAAATGTTCAAAATGGCGGGCGAGTCCAACGTGGACAACAAATTGGTAATATGGGTATAACAGGGTCTGTGCAAAGTTGGGGTCATCTTCATTTTGAAATGGGTACTTCTATTGCTATGTGGCCTGGTGATACCAATTTTGATCCGTTCGGACCTGCGTATATAAACAGATTTTTTGACATTTCTACTTTTGGTCCAGTACCAGCGAGTTATGAATGTGGATATGGGGATTACCATGATTGTGGGGAAGATACTCATGAATTAAGGCAACTTTTTTTGAATCATAGTGGTCAGATATGTTGTTTCCATTTAGATTTTACGCGCAACTATCATCACACACATGATGTATGTAATGATAAATGTGATGAAGATAAACCAAGCACCATAATGCACGACTTTTTCGAGGAGCCGGAACAGATGCATAGGATTACCTTGGACAGACCAAGAAGGGTGGACTTTGAAAAATTTGATGTATATACGCAAATATTGCCAGAGTTTATGTATGCCGAGGTTGTGTAGTGTAAAATAAATGTTCTGAATGAACATTCTGTTTGACTTTTACGACAAAAGGTGATAAATTACGTGATATGTTTAATTGGCAATCTACGTTATTTAAAAGAGTTATAATTGGTCTTGCGATTTTGGGTGTTATTGCTGTTGTTTTTGCGTTTCGTTTATTAACGGTTTTTATTTTTGATGTTTTTGTTATTGTGATTGCTTGGTTTGCCTGTTACGAAATCATGAAAGCACGGAAAATGGAAGACAAGGGCGTTCGTGACTTTTATCTTTATCCGTTTATAACTTTGGCTTATTTATTATTTTTACTTGGAATTTTAATTGAGACACCGTTTACGTTTTGGCTGCATGTGATTTTACAAATTGTATTGGTATTTATTCTTTGCGTTTATGTTTACTTTATGGCATTGACGGACAAGACATTTGAAAAACAGTGCAAGTTAAAGAAAATTGACCATAAAAAAGAAAGTTGGCGTGTTGTGGTTAGATACCTTGGGATTTTATTGTATCCTGCATTTTTGGTTTTCACTTTGATTCCGCTTAACCATATGGGGCGTTGGGCAGAAGTTACATTAGAAGGGCAGGCGTTGCCGGAAGCGGTGACACAACTTGGTCTTCTTGCGCTGTTATTGGTTTTTGGGATCAGCATGATGTCGGATACATTTGCCTATTGTGTGGGTCGTGTTGTTAAGGGCAAGAAACTTTGTCCGAATATCAGTCCAAATAAAACTGTCAGTGGGGCAATTGCGGGACTGTTTGGTGGGGTTATTGCGGCGTTGATAATTACAATGATTATGAGTACCAATGACCATGTTCAACAATTTCTAACGGATACAATTGGCTATGCTTCGTCCGTAATTTGGGTAATGATTTTAATTGGGTTGCTTGGCAGTGCGCTTACACAAATCGGTGATATATACGCAAGTATGATTAAAAGAAGAAATGATATCAAAGACTTTGGCAAGTTTATGCCAGGTCATGGCGGAATGATGGACAGGATTGATGGATTGATTTTTAATTCCGCTTTTATTTTTGTATTTTTTATGATTCTTATCGCTATTCACTAGTTTTTCCTTGACTTTTTTTTGATAATCTGCGAATAATATTTTATACACAAATGAAAAAGTTTATTGGGGGCTTTGTTTTTATTTTGGTCGCGATTATGCTTTTCGCGATTATTGATAATGCCTCGGCAAAGAATTTGAATGTGCCAATAAACAATGACAATACCGAGCAATTTCAAACACAATTAATTCAACCACTGAGTTCCGGTTTGGTGATTGAAACAGATACGGCATTTCCATGGAGACAAAACTTTTTTAGACGAGAAGTTATCAATGGTTTGTTTATATTTAAGTCGAATGAGAATGTTTCTATAGGTCCATCAGACACTTTGTTTGGTAGTGTATTTGTAGACAGAAACCCAGTGACTAGTGTTTTTCATTATTTCAGTTACTTTACATTCACATCACTTTTCGAGGTTGACGGCGTGTGGTTGCCTTCTGATAGACTAATTATTAGTGAATGTATTACTATGACCAATGTGGAATGGGAACTTAACAAAAATTTGCCATTCGGAAGATACGCGATAAGGGTTCAAGCGCATGAGGAAGTACTTGTAGATGGAGAATGGATAAGACGTCCAGCAATCTTATGGGGGCAGCCTGTTGTGGGTTATTATATAATTCATTACGCAGACTCTTTGCGATACATAACAGCCACCAGTGGCGCAGGGACTAACACTTTTGATGCGCGTACACATGGGGCAGGAAGGACACTAGCCATTGATATTGGTACGAACAGTGGCGCAATGGATATGGATCTGGTTTCACCAGATGAAACCAGGAACGGATTTTCATTTGGTAATTATCACCATGATATCAATCTGAGGGTAGTAGATATGGAAGTTTCAATCACAAGGAACGGATTTCCAATATCATTTACCCAGCAAGGGGAGCAAAGTGTTCCCGGACAAATTGCGGTTAGTAGAAGCCAGGGGCAGATTTTTGTTACCCTCCCTCCATCTATTGCTACGGGACGTTTTGTGGTTACAGTTACACATCCAATAAGTGAGGAAATTTTTGGTACTTTTGTAATTGATAATAATGTACATGTTCCGTTTGGATATTTGGATTTGACGGGTGCGGTGCCTGCAATGATGATTTTGGCGGTAATTTTTGCGTTGGCCGCGGTCGGGATATTTGTTTGGCCTAAATTGGCTTTTGCAAGAGAACAAAGACGTTTCGAGGGGCATGAAAACTTGCGTTACATGACCGAGGGTGAGGGTGCAAAAGATGACCATCACTTTAAGGCGCAGAGCGCGAAAAGTGCTCTTGAAAAGTCTAAAGAAAGGGTCACCGAAGATGTTGAAAAAGAAACCAAAGGAAAGCGTTTCTTGGATACGATGCGGGAAAGTCGCCAAAAGCGAGAAATGGCGCGGGATGCGGGTCTTACAATGGAAGAATACCGCGAGTTAGAAAAAAGACAGAAAAAGGTCGAGGACGCGAAAAGGGATTCGTTGGGGTCTTTCCGTGAGGCAATTGATGCACACTTGAATGCTCCAGTAGAGGAGCCAGTAAAACCAGAGATAAAAGCAGAGGGTGATGAATTTGCCCTCCTTGATAGTTTGAAAGATGAGGCAACTGTGTTAGATGAAACCATAATTAAAGGTGCAATACAGCCTAACGTTTCTGGAGGATCAAGTATTCTATCAAATTTACGGGATATGAGTGGAAACAAAGAAACAGAAAGGGAAAATGTGACGCACACGCAAGAAATGGAATATGCGCACAAATCCAATTTGAATGAACAAATGGAATTGCCGAATGATATGCATCAACCACCGATATCGGTTCAACCACAACCTCTTCCACCAACCCAGGTTTCAACATCGCCACCACCTGTGGCAGAGGCTGTACCAATGCCTACGCCGCAGCCTGTGGCACCAACACCGGTGGAGCCTGTTACCCCGCCAATGGAAGATGAAAAATCAAAGGGCGGTATACTTTCACGAATCAGGAATTTCACAGAAAATCAAGAATAGTTGTTGGTGTAAAAATCTTCTATAATAAATATTTTTGATAAAATGGTATTGACAAATGCTATTTAAATTATGTATAATACTTTATTATGGTAGTATCAAATGTTAACTTTAATCTGTACAAGTCATTCATCGCAGCATATGAAGCCAAGAATATTTCAAAGGCAGCTGCGGCGCTTCAAATCACCCAGCCAACGGTGACATACAACATTAAGGAGTTGGAACGCCAACTTGGTGTGAAATTGTTTCATACCCATCCACGGGGTGTTGAACCAACAAAAGATGCACACGAGCTTTACAAGTTTGTAAGTGTTGGTATGAACAGCATAGTTAACGGTGAGAGTGCGATTAAAGAATTTAACGAGGACAGTGTAACAACAATCCGCATTGCAACTGGATGTGGTCTTGCGGGAACATATTTGGCGCGTCCAATTGCAATGTTTGTAAAAAAATATCCGAATGTAACATTTGAGATTACAGAGAATAATGGTTCAGAAGAAGTGGTTTCCAGATTGGTGCAACATAATACAGACCTTGTCGTTAAAGTTGGTGGTACGGACATATCTTCGGTTGGTGCGGTCGAAATTGCTGAGTTAAAAAAGATTGCGGTTGCTGGTGCGGATTTTGCAAAGGAGAATGGATTAAAAGACAAAATATCTGCAAAAGATATAGGTCAATTCCCGTTAATATTATTTGAAAGTGCAAGAAACTATATAACCCCTTTTAAACCGCTTGTTGTTGCTTCTGATGCACGTGCGATGATGGCACTTGTAAAAGAAAATATTGGTGTAGGAATTTGTTTCGAAGAACACAAAAACGATATAAAAGCAGACGAGGCGATTGTGCTTGATGTAGAAGACTTGGATGTAAAGGAAAAGATAAATGTTCTTTATAACAAAGACTCGGCAGGAAAGGCAACAAAAGCATTTGTAGACATCATTGCAAAAGTATATTCAAAGTAAACAGTAATAATAAAATTGAAGGCAAGGGAAATACCCTTGTTTTTTTGTTGCAAGGTTTTAAATTTTATGATAGTACTGTTATATAACTACTATAAACGGGGGAAAATCGTAAAATGATAAAGTTTCCATATGTTACCGATTATAAACTTTTTGAAAGGGTGGAAGTTCGTGAGGCCGAGGAACTGCTGGTTGAATATGGCGACTTTTATCTGTATAACAGAAGCCAATACAATGACATCTTTAAAAAGGTAGATACTGTTCAAGATGATGTCAAAATCGAGGACGAAAAAGTTTTGGAAGTATTGTATGCCGCAGCAGAGAAAAATGCAAAGGAAGCAACAGACCATTTTACAAGTTTGTTTGGTAACAAAGATTTTGCAGAGAGTAGTTTTTGCGGTCTTAGAATTTCGTGGTATGATTTACAACAAATATTAATCGAGGAGTTTCGTGATAAAACCCCGGCCAGATTATCTGCAATGAATCAGATTGCACCTGCGCTTAGAAACCTTGCAAGTGCTTTGCTGTTTGCGGAATATATGCACAATAAACTGGAGAGGTTACACAAAGAACCTGCGAGCCAGAAACCTGCTGATATTGAAAAAGTGCGCGAGAATAACGAAAAAGTTGATGCAGGTATAAGACACATAAAGGAATGGTTTATTGAATTGTTAAACAGATTGGCAAACGGAGCAAAAGGAAGATTGCCGGAATATAACAAATCAAAGAATAACCTAGCGAAGTTAAGAACGGTTGAGTCCATCATCGAATTCTGTGAAAAAAACTTGACTGTTTAAGTTGAATGTTGCTGTATAATGTATTGGTTTGCAAGTTAGATTGGCTGGTATTTACTTGCGAACTTTGAGGAGGACAATATTATGAGAGTTTGTATATTCGGCGGAACCAATCCTGCAACCAACCCAAAGTATTATAATGCGGCGGAACAGGTTGGAAAGATGTTGGTGGCAGAGGGTTTTGAAATGGTGTGGGGTGGCAATGCCCATGGTGTGCTTGCAAAAATTCATAAAGAATATATTGAAAAGAATGCAAAGAATACTTTGTTTATGCCAGAGGCATACAAAGACGATTTAAAAATAATGCAAACGGACGAGGTTGTTAAAACACAAACCATTTGCGGAAGGGCAGAGGCGATGTTGGCGGCTGCAGATATTATATTGGTTATGCCAGGCGGGATTGGAACTATTTTTGAATTTTGGACTGCGGTCGAGGTTCGTCGTGCAGAGGAGTTTTGTTTTGAAATTGTTCTGTTTAACTATGAAAACTTTTATAAGCACCAGTTGGCGCACTATGACTTTATTAACGAAAATGGCTTTACAAAAATTGGTCAAGGTGGCGCTCCGTACAAGATAGACCCAAAGGATTTGTTTAAGGTTGCAACCACGCCAGAACAGGTTATCGAAAAGTTAAAAGAAATTAGAAAAACATGGAAGAAAAAAAAGTAGGCAATGCCTACTTTTTAGGTTGATTCATCTGTGTAAATCTTTTGTAAAATTATTAAGCGTGGCACTCGTGCTGAGGCTTTTTGCCCTTGCAAAGGAAGTGACTTCCAAAAACGATTGCCAAGATTACAAGTGTACAGATGTCAAGGCCGAACAAACCACCATTGAAAAGAACAAGCAACAAGATGATTATCCACAAAATGTCGCAGCTCTTAAGTTGAGGCATAGGTTTGCGGTCGCCGCATCCACATCCGCCACGTCCGAAAATTCTGTCTAGCATTTTCAAATTCTCCTTATATAGTTTTTATTGGGTATGTATGCAAGCCTGTAAAGGGCCCTGGCTACTTGGCTTGCAAATTTTGCTGTGGTATTTATTGTTATCCCTGCACAGCCGGCAAGGCAGGGATACAATAAAATCTACAAGCGCAAGGGGTAGGGTGTTCAAAGCCGAATTTCATTCGAAATTGTGACGCCGTATCTTTTGTAAAAAGTTTAATGTAGTTCGGCTGGGTAACCTTTTCCCCTTGTCTCAGTCTATTCGGTGTGAATAATGTGTGTCACACACATGTTTGTAAAAATTGTTTTCTTTTAATACCAATGGTGATATAATATAGAACAATGAACAGTAGTATAATTCAACACTTTGAGAACGACAAATTCATCGGTAGAACAAACTTCGGTCCGGGTATGTTCGCGACTGCACTTGTGGCGGCATGTAAGCGTGTTGATGGGGTGGCAAGGTTAAAATCAGATTTTAGTTTCAGAATCAGAAATCTTTTTCGCAGGATTCATGGTGGGCTTGCTGTTAAAAAAGTTAATTATAACACAATTATAATAGAGGTATGCTTGGTTTCGGTGTCTGGGTATACTGCGGCCGATCTAAGTTATCGTATTCAAGAGGCAGTTTTAGCGGTTGCATCTAACAAGAATTTTACCGAACTAAGGGTGAAGCGGGTGGATGTTCGAATTTGTGATGTTGAAAGACCAACCTATGATAGAGAAGTAGAACAACAAATTATGAGTGGAATTTAATGAGCAGAAAAAAAGCAAGAGAGATAGCATTTAGGTATATATACGCCCTTGGTTATGGCGAGGGCGAATTTTGTGATTCTGAATCCGTTTCGGATGGAGAAGCGGTAGAGGATGAATTTATTGACAAACTTTGCAGCGTTGCCAAAGAAAACATTGATGCAATAGATGCCGAGATACGCCTTGCGCTGAAAAATTTTTCGTTCCAGCGTCTTGTTAAGGTGGATCTTGCGTTGCTTAGAATGGGGATTGCAGAAATTATATATATGCTGGATACGCCTTCGATTGTTGTTATTGATTCTGTTGTGGAATTGGCAAAAAAATATAGTACTGATAAATCGCCATCGTTTATTAACGGTGTACTCGGAACTGTGGCTAAAAAACAGGGGGAGTAACTTTATGCGTGCGCTTACAGTTTCCCAGTTAAATAACTATATCAAACAAATCTTCGAAGCCGAGGAGTTATTGCATAACGTGGGCGTTGTAGGCGAGATCGATGGGATTTCGCATCGTGGGAATGCGGTTTATTTTTCATTGCGTGATGAAAGTGCAACGATACCATGTGTTTGTTATACTGTAACAAAGTTAAAGGGTATCGAAAATGGTCAAAGTGTCTCGGTGCGCGGAACACCAACATACTGGAACAAGGCGGGCAAGTTATCGTTTACAGTCCATCATATTGAATCATTTGGTTTTGGTCAATTATTTTTAAAATTCCAAGAGTTACAGGCAAAGTTGGCGGCAGAAGGCTTTTTTGATGTGGGTAAGAAAAAAGCAATCCCCACCAATGTTACAAGAGTGGGTGTGGTTACCAGCAAATCTGGGGCGGTATTACATGATATAATAAAGGTCGCAACGCGTCGCAATCCTGGTATAGACATTGTGTTGTATTCGGCACAGGTGCAAGGAATTGGTGCGGAAAGTACTATTTCAAATGGAATCGAGTTTTTTAATACATTAAACGATAGTATTCAACCCGTGGACGTTATCATCGTGGCACGCGGAGGAGGTAGTGCGGACGATCTGGCGGCATTTAATACGGAAAAGGTGGCACGTGCGGTATTCGCGTCCAAAATACCGATCGTATCTGCAGTTGGGCATGAAACGGACTGGACATTGATTGATTTTGTTTCGGATCTTCGTGCGCCGACACCTTCTGTTGCCGCGGAATTGGTGGTGACGGAAACCTTGTCTATGCGTGAAAAGGTCGTATATGTGTGGAACTTTGTGAAATATTTGATGCTTAAAAAACAAGAGGCTCTTTTTGATAAAACCCTGGACAAATGGCGCTTTTCTTGCAAAAATATTGATGAGAAACTGGGCTATGTTACAGGTAATACCATTAAAACGGCAGGTTATGCCTCGCATAGTATAAGGCAAAAAGTTCAAAACATGGAATTTCTGGTTAGAGAACTGGCAACAGTTGTCGAAGTCAATAACCCCTTGGCACTATTGAAAAAGGGTTATGCACGAATATTTGCCGAGGGAATGGTGGATGTTGATGGGGTGGCCAGGTTGAAAATTGGTGACACATTGACGGTGCAAATGTATAATGGTAGATTAACGACAAAGGTGGAGGATATCAAACATGGCAACTAAGAAAGAAATGAAAGAGGAAAGTTTGGATCAAAAAATCGCAATGTTAGAGGCATTGTCAAAGTCTTTGGAGTCGGAGAAAAGTTTTGAAAAATCCGTCCAGGATTTCGAGCGTGCGGCGGTTCTTGTAAAAGAAATTATGGGCGCGGTTGCGGATAAAAAGGGCAGGGTTACCGAGATAATTAAAAATATCGATGCGACCATTTCTGAAATTCCTTTGGATACGATGCCTTCAGAGGATTAATTCTTTTTTGTTAATAGTTCTATTCGAAAGTTGCAGGGTATTGAACTTTTGTCGAATTTATGTTAAAATGGTCAATGCGAAGGTTTTCAGATAGAAAAATGACTGTTTTGGTTGCCAGTCAGAGTCCATATAAATTAGCAGCAGTAACTGATTTTTTTGGTGGAGTAATCCCACATAGGGATGTTGGTGTCCGAGGTATCGACACAAAATCAGATGTTAGTGACAGACCATTTGAAGGCGAGGTCGTGGCGGGTGCAATTAATCGCATTAATGCACTTGAAATGGTAGATGCAGATATGAAAATTGCTGTTGAGGGTGGGATGTTTTTGGATGGTGGTGAGGTATTTTATAATGACATTGCGGCGGTTCAATTTGAACAAGATAATGACATCAAGATCGGTACAGGTCATCCGATTCAAATGCCGGTATCGTTGTTAAGATTGTATCTTGCGGGACAAAAGTTCTCGGATGAAATTATTTCATTAATGTTTGGATTGGGCAAGGATGCACAATTTTACAAACACGCCAAATACATGCCAGGCTTTTTTTCGCACGGGGTAATAGACAGGGAGAAAATAACTACCGCGACTGCGCTGAAGGATGCATGCAATAAAAAGTATGGAGCAAAAAGAGATCTCAGGAGTTTAACGATGGAGAATGGATTGTTGGATGCGGATAAATTCAATGCCCTGGACGAAGAATGTAAGAGGGTATTGGCAACACTTGAAAAAGAGTAGGGATTTTAGCAACATACATAAATCTAATATAGGTCGAAATAGACCTAGATAACTTGACAGTTTATTATGTGTAGGTGTTACTGGATACTGAATTTGTTGATGATTAAAATATTTTTCAAATTTTGGATTTTGTGGTAAAATTTGGTATATGTTGCAGAGTCTAAAGATAAAGAATGTCGCGCTGATTTCGTCGGCGGAGGTTGAGTTTGGGTGTGGGTTGAATGCGTTGACAGGTGAAACCGGGGCAGGAAAGAGTATAATTTTAGGCAGTTTAAATTTCATCATGGGTGAAAAAGCGCAAAAAACAATGATTCGTAGTGGCGAGAGTTCCGCACGTGTAGATGCGGTTTTTTCTGTTGACGATGAAATTGTATTTGGGGTAAATGAACTGACTGGTATTGAAGTTGAGGATGGTCAAGTCATATTAACACGAACCCTTAAAACCGACGGAAAGAACGAATGCCGTGTAAATGGTGTAGTTGTACCGGCATCAATTTTAAAGGATGTTGCGCATTTTTTGGTACATATTCATGGCCAGCACGAAACCGAGTCTTTGTTGAAGCCAAAGAATCATATCTCGATTCTGGATAACTTTGGCGAGGATAAAATTAAACCAATTTTAACCCAGTATCAAGTTGAATATAATGAATACAAAAATTTGGAGAAGCGGTTAAAGTCCCTTGGTGGTGATGATGCCGAGGTTGCGCGACAGGTTGATTTATATGCATTCCAGATTAACGAAATTGAAAGCGCAAATCTTCAAAAGGGCGAGGACGAAACCTTGCAAGAGCAAAAGTTAAAGATGCAAAACTTTGAAAAGATGAATCTGGGACTTTCGCAAGCGATTGCATATCTTGGTGCGGAGGAGGGGGGAGTGACGCTGGTAAAGCGGGCTCTTTCACAATTATTTGGTGTTATGCAATATGATCTAAAGTTAGAGGAGATTTATAACACCGCATTGCCACTGCAATATGGTTTGGTGGATTTCGAGGATTCATTGCAGTCATATTTGGATAATATGGAATTTGACGAAGCCGAATTTATAAGAGTGGACAAACGTCTGGACGAGATAAAAGTTTTAAAGAGAAAATACGGGACAAGTATTGCCGAGATTTTATTGTTTATGGAAAAATGCCGGGCAAGTTTAGATTTGTTGAAAAATTCTGAAAAAGAACTGGAAAAAACCAAGTCCGCGATGCAAGAAAAATTACAACGGATGGAGACCTGTGCCAAGAAATTAAGTGAGGCGAGGGTAGAGGTTGCAAAAAACTTGGAAGAGCAAATTGTAGCGCAATTAAAAGACCTGGGAATGCCATCATGTGCGTTCAAGGTTGGGTTTAGTGAAATTGACCAGGTCACGGTTGCAAAGTTCAAATCCAATGGTTTTGATGATATTGAGTTTATGTTTTCCGCGAACAAGGGCGAGCCTCTTCGACCGTTGTCCAGTATTATTAGTGGCGGTGAGATGAGTCGCTTTATGCTTGGTTTAAAATCATTAATTGCGTCTGACGTGGGTACCATGATTTTTGACGAGATTGATACAGGTATAGGTGGGCGTATGGGGTTAAAACTTGCCGAAAAGATGGCACGGCTTGCCAAAAATTCACAGGTGATTGTGGTGACGCATCTTGCACAAATTGCGTCGGTTGCGTCCACACACTTCTTGATTAAAAAGGGTGAGGCGGGAGATCGAACACAAACGGATATTACAATGTTAGACGAAAACGGCAGGATAGAGGAATTATCACGCATGTTGGGTGGAATTGGGGACGGTGCGTGTCAGCAGGCCAAGGATATGCTTGGTTGGGCGCGGAGCCTTTCTTGATTACGCATGTTTGACATAGTATCAATGTATAGTGTGTCGTGTCTAACATAATATACAATATATTGACTCGTAACTTTTCTTGACTTTAATTAAACTATCGTGTATATATAATAGTTATGCTTAGACTTTTTACGATGTTTTCCAAACGCGATTGGTTGTTGCTGGTTATTGCGTGCGGCTTGATTGTTCTTGGGGTATGGTTGGAATTGACCGTGCCAGAATTTTTGCGTGAAATTACTTTAATTGTTACAGGCGGGCGAGATGGGGATATAGGTGATGTTTGGCGCTATGGTGGTTTGATGGTTGGATTCGCTGTCGCCAGTATGATTACAACTGTTATTGTTGCTTTTATAGCGGCAATAGTTTCCAGTAGTCACAGTGCAAGAATAAGGCAACGTGTTTTTGGCAAGGTAGGGGAATTCTCGCTTGGTGAAATGAAAAAGTTTAGTATAGCCAGTTTAATTACGCGAAGCACCAACGATGTTAACCAAGTAAATATCTTTACAATAATGGCAATCCAAGTTTTAATTCGTGCACCAATAATGGCAATTTGGGCAATTATGAAAATAGTTGGGGTTAGTTGGGAGTTGTCGATAGTCACCATAATCGGGATTGCTTTGCTTGTGATTGTTATGACGATAATTATTGCAGTCGGTGTTACAAAGTTTTTCAAAATTCAAAAATTAACGGATAACCTTAACCAGGTTGCGCGTGAGAACTTGACAGGTATCCGTGTTGTGCGTGCGTATAATGCGCAGGATTTTGAACAAAACAAATTTGACAAAGCCAATAAAGACTTGACCAAAAACAATGTTACTGTTAACAGGGCACTCGGGGTCTTTTGGCCGTTCTTTGGATTTTTGATGTCTGCGATGACTGCTGCGATTTATTGGGTGGGAAGTTGGGTAATCGACAGTGGTAGAACGGACGAGCCAATGTACTTTTTCGGCGATTTAATGGTATTCACGCAATATTCGTCTCAGGTGATTTTTTCGTTCATGATGTTGATAATGGTATTGGTGTTTTTTCCGCGCGCAATGGTTTCTGGGCGCAGGATTATGGAGGTCTTAAGAACCAAACCATCCGTGGTTGGGGCGAAATCGGAAGTGCCTTTGAAGATGGGAAATGGAAATATTGAATTTAGAAATGTGAATTTCAAATATCCGGGTGCCGAGGAAAATGTTCTTAGTAATATTAATCTTTCAGTTAAAAAGGGTTCGCGCGTTGCTTTTATAGGTGGAACAGGTTGCGGGAAAAGTACGCTGGTAAACTTGTTGCCGCGAATTTATGACGCAACTTGCGGGGATGTGTTAATAGGTGGTAGATGTGTAAAAGATATGTCGTTAGAAGAACTTAATACTCATGTTGGTTATGTACCGCAAACTGCAACATTGTTCAGTGGAACAATAAAAAGTAACGTTGCATTTGGTCACTTGATTAGTGAAAACGGCGCACGTGAGATAACAGATGACGAGGTTGTGCAGGCATTGAAAACTGCCCAGGCATGGGAATTTGTAAGCAAATTAGAAGACGGTATCAATAGTGAAGTATCCCAGGTAGGGAAGAACTTTAGCGGTGGCCAAAAACAAAGATTGGCTATTGCACGAATTCTTGCCAGAAAGCCAGAAATAATCATTTTTGATGACACGTTCTCGGCGTTGGATTATAAGACGGATAGAACATTGCGTACTGCGCTTGCGAAAGACTTGGCTGGTGCGACAATATTAATTGTGGCTCAACGTGTGGGAACAATTAAAGATTGTGACCAGATATATGTAATGGATAAAGGTCGTATCGTTTCGTTTGGTCGGCATGAGGAACTTCTTAAGAAGTGCGATGTATACAAAGAGATAAATGATTCCCAGTTTTTAAAGGAAGGAGGGAAGTAATATGGAAGAAAATGAATTGGAACAAGTTAAAGAAGAAACCGTAGTTGAAAATGCAAAGAAACCAAGTTTCTTTGTTGCGTGGAAAAAGATTATTCGTTATTCACGACCTTGGTATGTGCCGACCGCCTTCTCGTTTATTTTTGCTGCGATTGCTGCGATTTTGTTGTTGCTTGGGACATCTAGAATAGAAGACATGGTAGATTACATCTTTGCGGGGGTACTTGGGGATCCGGGTGCACATACCCGTGTTGTGGAAATTGGTATTGTTCTTGCAATCTTTTACGGGTCGATGTTGGTTCTGAATTTCATAAGTCAATTCCTTATTGCAGGTGTTGTGGGTGGAATTGGTATAACGCTAAGGCGAAGAATTTCGCACAAGGTTAACAAATTGCCGCTGGGATACTTTGATAAAACTCCTGTTGGGGATACTTTGTCACGGGTAACTAATGATACAGACACAATAAGTCAAGCCATGAGTTTTGCAATTGTCCAATTTGTGGCGGCGGTGACCCAGGCACTTGGTGCGATTGTTTTCATGTTTATCATGAACTGGTTGCTTGCGGTGGTTGCAATTGTTACCAGTTTTATTGGATTCGCACTTACAGGTATTATAATGACAAAAAGTCAAAAGCACTTTGACAAGCAGCAAGAAGATCTTGCAAAAGTTAACAGCCATATCGAAGAATATTACACCGGTCATACTGTGGTACGTACATGTAATGCAAGTAAGCAAGTCAGCGGTGAATTTGATGAATTGAACAAAGAATTGTACAACAGTAATTGGAAAAGTGGATTCTTCAGTGGTCTTATGATGCCAATCATGATGTTTATGGCACAAATTGGATTTGTTGCAATATGTATTGTGGGCGGGGTTTTAGTGTTTAATGGCACAATTGGTTTTGGTGTGATGGCGACTTTTATGATTTTTGTTCGATTGTTTACATGGCCACTGGCGGATATTGCAGAGAGTCTTCAACATATGCAAAGGGCGGCTGCGGCGTCTACGCGTGTATTTGATTTTCTTGCCGAGGAAGAAATGGAAGACGAAAGTAATTTAACGGCTAATCTGGAAAATGTAAAAGGCCAGGTTGAATTCACTAATGTACAATTTGGCTACAAGGATGGTGTGCCGGTTATAAATAATTTCTCGGTATCTATTCCGGCGGGGTCTAAGGTTGCGATTGTGGGACCAACTGGGGCTGGGAAGACGACTTTGGTTAATTTGCTGATGAAATTTTATAAAGTCAGTGGCGGAGATATTAAAATAGATGGTGTAAGTATAAATGATTTAAGTCGCGAAAGTGTCGCACGTTTGTTTGGAATGGTATTGCAAGACACATGGCTTTTTGAAGGTACAGTTCGAGAAAACCTTCTATATAATAATGCGCACATCGTTGACCATGAAGTGTTGAAAGACGCAACAAAAGCGGCGGGAATCCACCACTTTATAAAAACATTGCCAAAAGGCTATGAAACCATACTGGATGAAAAAACCAGTGTCAGTGCAGGGGAGAGGCAATTGCTTACAATCGCACGTGCGATGGTTAAAAATGCGCCACTGTTAATACTGGACGAGGCAACCAGTTCGGTGGATACGCGAACCGAGATTCTTATTCAAGAAGCAATGGATAAGTTAACCATAAATCACACAAGTTTTATTATTGCGCACAGACTTTCCACCATTAAAAATGCGGATATTATACTTGTTATGAATCATGGAGACATAGTTGAAAGTGGGCGACACGAGGAACTTTTGGACAAGGGCGGGTTCTATGCGGATTTATATAACTCGCAATTTGCTAGTTAAATCTCACTTGTCAAAAATATTTTTTGGTGATATGATATAATTGTTTAATTAACCATACAATATGAAAGGGAAATTATGGACGGAAATAGCGAAAAGATTGACGAGGCATCGTTGGACGATAAAAGGCATCTAAGTTTAAAGCACAGAATTGGAAAGTTCGTCTTTGTTTTCTTTATGATTGCGGGATTCACGATTGGTATGTACTTTGTTTTCCGTGCGTTTAACTTGGATATTTTCAGTGATGAACCTGTTAACTTGGGTGCCCAAGGCGCGGCATTATTCCTTATTTTCCTGTTTATTTATGTGGCTCAGGCATTGACGTTGAATCTTTTGCCTGGAACAACCACTTTCTTTGTAAGTATTATTGCATATAACCTTTTTAACCAAAGTTTTTTGATTACGTTTCTGGCTTCTGTGCCGGCAGTATTGCTTGGATCTGTTGCACTTTATTTTCTTGGAAGATATGGTGGGCGCAAATTGCTTTACTGGCTTTTCAGTAAAGATGCACTGGAAAGGCGTCTAGGGTGGTTTGAACGGAATGGTACAAAAGGTGTGCCATGGTTGTTTCTAATACCATTTTTCCCGACTGACCTTCTTTGTTTGACTTGTGGGGCTGCCAAGATGAAATTTTGGCAATTTATGTTGATTGTTGTTGTTTTCCGCCCGATAGAGGTTGGGGTGTTGTTGGTATATCGTTTGGTTGTTCCAGGTCTATTGGAGGCTACTGAATTATGGGAACAAATCATTATTGTTAACATAATTGTTATTAACATTGTACTGCTTGTAATTTATCACAAGACTCTTCTTGGTTTCTTTAATAAAACATTTAACCCAAGAAGATATGAAAGAGACCAGGCCATAGCAGCAAAAGAAGCTGCAACCGCAGCGCTTGCAGCATACAAGGCGGCAATGGCGGTAGAAGAGGAAGAGCGCAAAGCAGAAGAATTGGCAAAGAAAAAACAAAAAGAAATCAAAAAAGCTGTTGATGAAATGATTGCGGATACCAGTACTTAAAAAAATGCTAACTTTGTTTGTGTTGAAAAAATATCTTTAATTTTATTAATGTTTTTACCATTTACCAGAAAAATCTAACAATTTTTCTTAGGTCATAAAAAACCACCCTTAGGTGGTTTTTAAAATGGTGTTGACCCTTGGGTCGAAGTGGATACATCATACAAATGTGTATGTAATGACTCCGCCAAAGTTTATCTATGGCACATGGCGTGGATGCTTAGTGCTGCTTGATTCCTCATCTGACACGATTCACAGCTTTGCCATTGCATAGGGCCTTGACTTCAACATCACCACATGCAAATTAATACAATATACCCAGCCCCTGGTCCAAGGTATTCGGTCCGCCTTAGCGTGACGGCTACAAGGGTTCGCTACGCCCCCACCTAGTCAACATATAATTTTATCATAGTTTGGATTGTTAATCAAGTTTTTTCTTGTACCTTGGTATATTGTGTTGAATTAAATGCACAATAAATCTTATGAAGAAATTTTTTCTGGGCACCTTTGTTACTATGTTTATTTTTTCGTTTGTTGTGGTCTTTATCGCGGTGCCTATTTATGCGGCTAATGCGCTTCCGGCTGAAATTCGTTTAACGTATGACGAATTTTCCAGCAATGCACCAATATATGTTCCGCATGCGCGTTTTCTTCGGCAAAATTCAAACTATGAAACAGCGGTGGGTGAGGATGACGAGAAATTTGTCCAACTGAAACTGTTTGGAATAATACCGGTTAAAAAAATAAAGGTTGAACCACTTCCATTTGACAAGGTTATCGCAGGGGGGCAGGTGATTGGTTTTCTTGCTGGGATAGATGGTGTCTTGGTAACGGTGGATTCCAAGGAGAATGGATTAAAGAAGGGCGATATAATAAGGAGGGTAGATGGCGAAGTTATTTATAGTATCCAAGATTTTGAGGGCGTTATTTCGAAAACCCCAAAAAGGGGAATGATGTCGGCCGAGGTTTTACGCGCGGGCAAAGTCATTGAAACAAAAATTAGGGTAGAAAAGCCGCTGGGGCTTTGGTTAAAAGATGAAACCAGTGGGGTGGGGACACTGACCTATATTAATCCGGAAAATAACAATTTTGCTTCGCTTGGGCATAAATTAAATGATTTTGAAACAGGTACCAATGTGGATGTACGTGGTGGAACAATCTATAATTGTAGAATCTTTGGAATAGAGAAAAGTGAAGGCAGGAAAGTGGGTTCATATAGAAGTAATTTGAAACAAACACCAGAAACAATCCAAGGAGATATAACCAGTAGTAATTTTGCAGGTGTATTCGGATGTCTTTACAGTGAAAGTGAGATTCTGTCCAATTCAAGCGTCAAGTATCCGGTTTCCAGTCGCTATAACGTTCGTCCAGGTAAAGCCAAGTTACGAACGACGCTAGATGGCGCAGTGCGCGAGTTTGATATTGAAATCGTCAAGACGCGTTTTCAAAAAACACCTGGTACAAAAAGTATGGTTATAAAGATAATGGATAAGGAATTGCTTAATGCAAGTGGTGGCATAATCCATGGTATGAGTGGTAGTCCAATCATTCAAAACGGGAAAATTGTGGGGGCGCTTACGCACGTAGTAATGGGGGACCCAAGTCGTGGATATGGAATATATATTGATTTTGTGATTCCGTAATTTAAAAACCAAATTTAAAGTAATTGTTCAGGAGGCAGGTGATGAGTGTGATGGGAATAACTTATACTATTACAAATGCAAGGCGGGAGAGTATTAGAAAATAAAGTAACCATTCAATCAATGCAACCACGACAACCGCGGTAAGAATTGCAAATACGGCACGTTTAATTTCGTTCCAATTGTAACCCACGCGTGAGCCATACAAGCGGCAAAGTCTTCCGCGTTTAAGGACAAATATACATGCACAGATAAATATTATCGTTGTGAAAACAAAGACAATTAGGTAAACAATAAATAAAGGCATCCCATGGAAAAATCCGAATCTGTCCACAATAAAGAATAAATTAATCACCGACCAAAATGCTCGGAACGCGATGAATGGGAAAGTTAGCCATGATGTCCACTTTGTCATGCAAAAAAGTATTACAAGCAAAATTGCAAAACCAAAATCAAGAAAGCGTGAGAATATAAAGGAAAAAGGTCCACGATCTGGGCTGGCTGCGTTTACGATATTTCCGTCAATTAAACCAATTGAAATACGGAAATGGGTGAGTAATGGGTCGTTTATAGCAATGATTGCAAAAATAATTCCCACAATGGCGCATCCAAGTAAAGTGAATGCCAGCCATTTGTTTTCGTGCCAAGATGTTTGGGCGTTATTTTTCATTTCATAGCCAAAGCGACGGAATTGCCATCTTTTCATATCTCATATATATGATAAATGGTTGCAAAATACGACAGATGTCTCACATAGTGTGTTATATTGTGATATATGTCTATCATATTATACAATATATTGTGTGAATAAAATTTGTTGGATGTCGGATACTACAGTCATGAGAAAATTATCATTATTAATTTTGGTTTTGTTGATGGGGTGCTCTTCTGTGATTGGTGGGCTATTGCTTGATTCTTGCTGTGATACATGCGAGTGCGCGGCAACTAATGGCTATATAACGGTGGATGAAGCGCCCCTTACTCTGACTTCTAAGTCGGCGTTTTTGATGGAGGCTAATTCAGGTAGGGTATTATTTGCAAAAGATGCGGATAAACAATTGCCAATTGCGTCCATGGTAAAAATTACAACGCTTGCTGTGATTTACGATGCGTTGGAGGCGGGCGAAATTACATTGGATGAAAAAATTATGGTCTCGAGAAATGCAAGTGGAATGGGCGGCAGTCAAGCATTCTTGGATTTTGATTGCGAGTATGTTGTGGATGACCTGATAAAGTCGATTATAATCGCCAGCGCGAATGATTCGTGTGTTGCGCTAGCCGAGCGTATTGCAGGGAGTGAAACAGAATTCGTGGACAGAATGAATACATTGGCGCAGAAACTTGGAATGGTGAATACGAACTATGTAAATGTTACAGGATTGCCGGCAGTTGGTGCATACAGCACGGCCGCGGATGTTGCGAAGATTTATGCGTATACAATGAAATCACCTTATTATGGTAGACATGAACTGACATGGATGTATGACTTGACCCATCCATGTGGTAGGGTGACTGGTCTTACGAATACCAATCGTCATGCACGTTTCTTTGATGGGGTGACGGGTGGAAAAACCGGATTTACAACCGAAGCGGGGCATTGTCTTGCGGTATCCGCGACCAGAGGCGATTTAAAACCAATAGCGGTTGTCATTGGCGCACCAGACAGCAAAACACGTTTTGCAGAAAGTGGCGACATGATGAATTATATTTTCGGTAGTTACAAAAATGAGTTAATTGTGTCCAAAGAAACAGTGATGGCAACGGCTAAAATCAAAAATGCATTTGTTGACAAGGTTGATTTATTTGCACGAAATGATTTTTTCGACCTGGTAAAAAAAGGTGAAAAAGTTAAGCCAGTTGTGCAAATCGAGATTAACGAGGGTATAAAGGCACCATTTACAAATACAGATGCACTTGGAAAAGTTGTGGTAACCAGAAACGGGAAAGCCGTTGCCGAGGTTGACCTTGTGGCGCGTGAAGATATTGACGGGTTGACATATTGGACATCTGTGCAAAAAGTGATTTCAAAGTTCAAAATTGCGTAACAGTGTAGACATCTTTATATTGATAGATAAAAAAGAGGGTGCGTGCCCTCTTTTTGAAAATAATTATTGTGTGTATTCGCTTGTTTTTGCACTGTCTTTGACGATAGCCCAGTCCTTGAACAATGTCGAATCCAATGGTAATTCATTTCGTGACGCAAGGATCTTACCAACTATGTTTTTCGCCCTTTCGAAATCAATAATTTTCCATGTTGCATTATTATAGAATTTCACACAGCCTTCAAGTTCTGGATTTTCTGTTCGGTAAATTTTTCCAATCAATTGCATAAATTCTGTGGTGTGAGGATTTTCGTCTCTCTTCGCTTTTTCTGTTGCAGATAATCCAGTGTATAGTGGTGCCATAATTGCCTCCTGTTCTTTATTAGGATACAGTAAATAACTAAGGGCTATCAATATTGTTTTAAAAAATGTTATTGTTTTTTAAATACTTGGCAATGGCTTTGAATATCTTGTCATCTGCGAAAAATTGGTCAATGTCACTGTCAATCCAAAAGTCAGAGAATTTTGTATAACCTTGACTTTTTCGTCTTTGGATTCTGTCTAATTGTGCTGTGTTTGGTTTTAATTTGTTAAATTCAAGCAAGCCCTGTTCTTGGTAAAATTTGCATTGGAAATCGCATTCCAGTTTATCGATCAAAAATGCAAATTTTGCTTCGGCTGTTTTTTGTTCATCGAATTCAATGTATAAATCTTTTATAAATTGTGGGTTGTGTATGTCTTTCAAAATATCGCAAATGGCATCCATTTCCATTTTTTGTTTTTCTTGTTTAGACACAGGTGACCCAGTAGCAGGCAAGTCGCCAATAATACATTCACCGAGTTCATGTATGGCAATTAACAACGCCGAACGTGAAATATCTAGGCCTAATTTAAATTCGCTATGAATAATTAGCGCAAGCATTTGTGCGGAATATATATGCTCGGCAACTGACTCGATTCTCTTGGCGGGAACTCCGCATGTTGTCCAACCACTGCGCAATGTGTTTTTAAGTCTATGTGTAATTGCATAAAAATCACATACATTTTTAATTTCGTCTCTCATTGTTCAAGTTTAACACAAGAACTTTATATGGCATATAAAGTTTTATATGGATTAGGGCATGTGGGAATGTCCTTTAAAAAGGGGGAATTATATGTTTTTCTTTCATCAGGGGTGCGGAAATTGCGGGGAAAAAAGGGTTTCGGTTGTAACGGAAAGAGAAGAAGCCACAAGAAGGTCATTGCAAGAGGTTTTTGGGGCGGGTAATGAACCATGGGTTCAGGCGCCATTGCATAGTCAAACCGAAATTCAACCACAAATGCAATCAGGGGTACAATTAAGTACACAGGATTTTGTCCAAGAAACCATGCCGATGACGGATATGCATGTTGCACCAATGCCAGAAATGCCGCGTATGGAGACGCAAACATCGACAACTGGGAATGTGGGGTAGGAAAGTATTTAGTGTGAGTCTTTATTAATGTCGTTATTTGTTTGACTGGCTTGGTGTAAGAATTGCCCTAGTGGTGATTTTTCGTCCAAGTGGGATTGTTGTTCTATTTTTATGATGGTTGAGTTTTCACAAATGCGGCTGTCAACTATTTGCGTATCGGCAGCTTCACGCAGGGAAGCGGATTCGTTGGCTAGTTCTCGTAGACTTCCATCTGGATATGCAACACGAATTCCACCTTCTTTGTATGTTCGATAGGATGCAGTACGTTTGGTTAGGCCAAAACTCTTCGCTTTTGAATCGCCAAAAGTTTCAAGACGTTTTTTTGCATATACACCCTCGTGATCAATTTTGCCTATATCTTCTTTTGGTACGTCTGGTCCTTCTTGGACTTTTTCTGAAATGTACGATACGGTGAAATCTTTTATTGCGTCTTTTCCGCGATTTCCAAGCATATATTTCAATAATTTATCATTTTTTTGTGCTAAAACGTTCAGACCAGTATTCCATAATCTTTCATCGAAATGAAGAAATTCTGGTAACCTAAGTTCGCCATCTTTCATTAAAACTTTTTGAATAATTGGGTGAAGTCCAGTTTCGGTAATGAATCCATTTCTAATTAAAAAAGGGACATATTCTGTAAGCATAGGTAATAGTGCAGACTCTGCCGCCATCGGAGCATCAGAGAAATAAACATTTTGATACATCCAACGGCGGTCACTAATCATTTGGTCAACGTCTGTAAGATATTTTTTGTCTATACAAATTTCTGGACTCCCACTTTCGTTGAATGCAACGATTAATGCTTGCATTATATTATCAAAATTTGTACCAAGTTTTTTTCCAGCATAATGAGCATCGCGTGGAAGATAATCTTGTTTGTCCACATCGATAGAGCCATCTAAAACTTTGCCAAGAAAACCGGTGTTTTTTGATGAAAGTAACTCGATTTCTTGGTCTGAAAATCCATGTTTTGTAAGAACACGGTTAACATCTGTATCACCAGTTATAATTTGTGTAGTTCGCTTTTCATGTTTAATACCAAGAACAGGTTCCAGTGCATGGGAAAGTGGGGCATGACCAAGGTCGTGTAGCAGGGCTTGGACTCGTGCAATTCTTTGATATGCAGGGTGAACAACATTTCGTCTTTTTCGTGCATCTAAAATTTTACTGGTTTTGTGGAATGCTCCAATACTGTGACCCATTCTGGTATGACTTTCCATATCTGGAAAATCCATGTAAGAAAAACCGTTTTGCAAAATATTTCCCATTCGTTGGAAATAGTTCGTGTTAATCAAATCCACATGAAGTTGTTCGGCAGGGATTTGTCCATATAGGACATCATTATATGGCGTGCCATCATCGTTATGTAAAATTCCGTCGCGTAATTCCATCAATAATTATATCAGTTTGAATTATTATTTGCAATACTTGAAAATTAACTTGACTAGGGTATATGTTCCTAGCGTATAATTAGTAGTATGTCGACTATATTTTTCATTCTTATCGCGATATTGATTCTGATGGTTATGATTACCATTCACGAATTGGGTCATTACATCGCGGGCAAGATGCTAGGGTTCAAGATTAACGAGTTTTCGATAGGTTTTGGAAAAGCAATTTTTAAACGGCAAAGTAAAAAAACCGGTGAAATCTTTGCAATCCGTATGATACCTCTTGGAGGTTATTGTGCGTTCGAGGGTGGGGACGAGGCCGATTCGGCAGGGCACAAGGTAGATCCAAATGCCGAGCAGCAACATTTTCCAGATGCAACAGGTAAGCCATTTAATGAAATGCATCCATGGAAGCGTTTGGTTGTATTATTTTCCGGTGCACTTGCAAACTTTTTGTCCGCTATTATATTTTCTGCAATTCTTTTAATGATTGTCGGATATTACCAAGGTGTTCGAATCGGGGATTTTACAAATGATTCGCCGAATCAACCGGGTGCTGTACATGCAACTGGTGGTAATTTGCAAACTGGGGATGTGATTCTGGCAATAAATGGCGAGCGTTTTGTAATTTTAAATAATTTTAATGTGGTGATGAGTCGTCTTGGTCAAGGCGAACACGCTTTTTTAATCAGACGTGATGGTGTAGAAAAAGAAGTTAACGTAATTATGACAACCCTTGTTGATGATGTTACGGGGCGTCAATATACAGGTATAGGTATAAATATGCATCCAGCCAGGGGTGAACCCGCAGAAATGGTCTTTCATCCGATGGGATTTTTTGAATCACTTTGGCGTGGACTGTTGTTTAGTTTTGAATTGGCATGGTTTATTTTGGTAATCTTATGGTCGCTAATTACCGGTCGAATAGGGCTGGAGGGTGTTGGTGGCCCGATGGCAACCATGTCGGTAATGGCACAAAGTATTTCCATGGGATTTGTGAACATATTCCTTCTGTTACCGTTGCTTAGTGTTAATTTGGCGGTGTTTAACCTGTTGCCTATACCGGCATTGGATGGTGCGCGGATGGTATTTGTTGGTATCGAGTGGGTGCGTGGACGGCCAATAAATCCAGATATTGAGGGACGGATACACTTTATTGGTTTAATTGTGCTGATGGGTCTGGTTGTATTCTTTGATATTAACTTCTTTGCTGGGGGAGGGGGGCGTTTTAATCCATTGGATGTGTTTGGGCGCTTGAGGCTGTAGTGGCTACAGAAATAGAAAAGTACTTCGCTTTCCAAAAACAGTGATTTTGTTTTAGATAATTGCCAATTATCAACATATGTTTCCGAACGAAAAGGGTACATCTGGGATAATTGGTTTTTTTAAAAAGTATAAATTGCGTGCGCACTTTTGGTTGTGTGGCGAAAATATTATTCAATTACTTTTCGTGACTTGGCTTTTATGTTATGCTATCTCATGGTACATCCGAATGACTTATGTGAACACTTGGCGTTTTATTACAGTCCTAGTTTTTCTTATGTTCGTATGAAAGGGGTAGGTTATAATCAAAGCAAGAATTTGCTGGAAATTTTTTTTATATATGACGAGCGCATAGACGATGAATTAGCGACTTTAAAACCAAAACTGGAAACAGATTTTAAAGAATCTGTGAAATTTCATACCAAAGAAGATATCAAGTTCAAGTTTAGTTATGAAAAGAGTTATGTTGATACGACGTTATTGGCGATGAAAGTTGCAAAATATTTGCGCGCAGAATACAGTGTGCTTTCGCGAACACTTAAAGATGAAGATGTTACCGCGCAGGAAAGTGGTGGTATATATAACGTAAATCTATTTGTGCCACGAATGATGGTGGAATACCTTAAAAGACACAAAGTTTTTATGGATTTTCAAAAGAGTTTGCGTCAAGATTACTTTGCCGAATTTAATTTTTTCATCAACGAAAAAGAGGGTGACTTTGAAATCTCAATGCCAGAAGACATACCAACCGAATACGAGCGTGTGGATAAATCCATGAAAGTAAAGAACATAGAATATTTTTTAGGTCGGCCAATTCGTATGAGACCTATAAAAATTGAATTTTTAAAGGTCTCGGTAGATGATCAAGTGATTGCAGGCAAAATGTTATTTATTACTAAACGCGAATATACAAAGAAAACGGGTGATGATGTAAAGGGCGGGGAAGAGGGTGAGGTTAAAGAGGAGAAAAAGGCCTTTTTCACATTTGTTATTGATGACGGGAAAAACAGGGTGAATTGTGTATACTTTCCCACACAAAAAAGTTTGTCGCAGTTTGAAAAATTGACGAACGATACGGTGGTCGCGGCTATTGGGGCGCATCAGGAACGTAATGGAAGATTAGGGTTTCGAGTTGGTGGAATTTCATTTTGCGAGTTAGCGGATTAAGAGGGGATATGATATCATGCTGGTTAGACCAATTGAATTTGGGCACGGATTACTTGCTGAAATCATTAATCAGGGTGATATTGTTATTGATGCAACCATGGGTAATGGACATGATACGGTATTTTTGGCGGGGTTAACAAAAAATGTTTTTGCCTTTGATGTCCAGGAAGATGCGATAAAAAATACACAGGAAAAATTAACACAAGCGGGGTTGCAGGCGAATCTGATAAAAAATGGGCACGAGGATATTGACAAATATATTTCTGGCGAGGTAAAGGCGGCGATTTTTAATCTTGGATATTTGCCGGGTTCGGATAAATCTGTGATTACTTTGCCACAAACCACAATTATTGCACTGGAAAAAATTTCACAGATGCTGGTTATGGGTGGTCGGATAATAGTAATTGTATACAGTGGTCACGCGGGCGGAGAAGCGGAAAGAAATGCCGTTGTAAAATGGGCGAGTGAATTAGAGCAAACAAAGTGGCGTGTTATGCAATACGCGTCTCTTAATCGAAAGGGAAGTCCACCGTTTTTGATAGCGGTCGAGCGGCTGGATATTAGAGGATAAATAACTCTTGCTTTTTACATATATCTTGTGATAGAATTGTCGCTGTGTAAAAAGTGAGGTGCTCGGTGGAGACGTTTAGTTGTAAAGACAAAATTCAAGAATTTTTAGAGGCGAGAAATAATTATTACGAAACTCTTTTGCGAGAGTACTCTAAAACAGAATCTGAGGCTGAAACTGCGGTGGACCAATTCAGAGCAGGAAATCAGAATGCGAAAAAAAATATAAAGGCAGAATGCAGAGGTAAATGCAGTTCCTTTTTGGCGACTTTCTTTGGTAGGGGATGTCTTAAAAATTGTGTACTGGAAAAAAGGATGCAGGGCGAAAATTATATTTTGGATGCTGATAGATACAGTAGTTATAAATGATATTGTTGTGTTAACATAATTTTTTGCGAACGCCATCTAGGGCGTTTTTTTCAAGTCGGCTAACCTGGGCTTGGCTGATACCGACTTCTTGGCTAACTTCGACTTGTGTCTTTCCCTGGAAATATCTCATAAGCAATATTTCACGTTCGCGTATATTAAGCGCTCGGATGGCTTTTTGTAGCATAACGTCTTCTAGCCAATTCTCGCTTTCTTTGGTTGTTATGGGGACTTTTTCCATCATTGTGATTTGCTTGCTCCCCTCGTCGAATACGGTTTCATCCAGGGACAGGGTATTGCTGGTGGCATTAAGTGCAAAGTATACCGCCTTGTATGATGCGCCAATTTCGATGGCAAGTTCGTCGATAGTGGGTTCACGGTCTAATTCATGCATGAGTTTTTCCTTGGCGACCAATGCCTTGTATGCGGTATCGCGCATGCTGCGGCTAACGCGAAGGCTGTTGTTGTCGCGCAGAAATCTGCGGATCTCTCCAATTATCATTGGAACCGCGTATGTAGAGAATTGTACACCATACTTACTGTCAAAGTTATCTATTGCCTTTATTAGACCGACACATCCAACTTGGAAAACATCGTCGGTAACATTCTTTTTGATGTACTTTTGAATAACAGATAGTACCAGTCGTAGGTTGGCAAAAATGAAGGTTTGCCTTACACCAGGCTCGTCATTTTTAATTTGTTCCAGCATTTCTAACTGTTTTTGATTTGAAAGTTTCGGGAGGGTAGATGTATCAACTCCGGCAATAATTATTTTACCCATATAAAGAATATTTTGAACATAATCGGCGATAAATATGCATGAATCTATATATTGCGATATATGTCATGCATAAAATACTAGATATGGAAATTGATTTTAATTATTTGAAATAGTTCGCATTTCGTGTCGAAACTGCATATATATTGTCATGGGTCACGAACTCTCGTTTTGCGAGCTTAGGTCAAAGCAGGTTGTTAATGTAATAGACGGCAAGGTCTTGGGTCGTATTGTTGATGTCGTATTTTCCAGACAGTCTGCACGCGTACTTGGATTTGTTGTGCCAGGGGATACTGGGTTTGCATTCTTTAAAAAGAAGGGTGATATGTTTATTCCGTTTGAAAAGATTTGTAAGATTGGGGTAGACGTCGTTTTGGTCGAATTAAAGCCAATGCACACGATGCATGAAATATTGGAACATAATCCGCCAAAGTGATTTGCTGTGTAATTTCTGAGGTAATGTGATATGATGGATATTGTGTCTTACATATTATACCATATGTGGCTGCACTCTTTTTAATTTACCTTTATTGCTAATAAATATTTGTATATCTGTTTAGTGTTGTGATAACATATGTTCATGAACACAAATTTTGAAATGTATAATGAAGCAGGTCATGGGCCGATTATCGAAAGTCCCAGATCTTTTCGAGGTGTGATTGGTGGAATACTGATGGCCTTTGGAGGAGTGTGGACGGCTATTTTTATTTTTGCGTTAATTCCTGTGTTATCTGCGGATGAAATTTATATAGCATCATTGGTTATTATGGGTGTGTTTATGACTATTGGTAGTATTATGCTGGTTGCAGGAATTATTGTATTTCGTGGAAGGCATAACAAAAGATTGTTGGAGGACGAGTTGCGCCAAAATGGACGTGTAACGACCGCCACAATTTTAAACGCACACGAAACATTTGCAAATAATAACAGGCGCAGAGGTTTTGGAATAATGGCAATGGATTATATCTATGTAGTTAGTTATGGTTTTGATACTGGAACTGGTGTTCGTCGTCTTGGTACTGGACAAACCGAGCCAATCAGAATTCGTCCGCAATCTATGTTCTCGGGAATTGGTATGCGAAATATTACGCGTGGCGAAATTTTGTCCGTACCGCAACGTGGGAACGAGTTTATATTTGAACTTAGGTCTATGGAAAATCTGGGTCAAGCCAGAGATAGACAAGTTAGAATAGTATTTAATGAACGTGGTTCCATGATACTTGGTTTTGCGGATACCCCAGAACATTTACGTGGACAGGGTTTTAATCTTCCTGGGGTGAATCAACCAGGCATGAATGGGTAAAGTATATGACTATACGTTTTGTTTGCGAGTATAATGGTACGAAATATTCTGGCTTTCAAATCCAAAAAAATGGTAACAGTATTCAAGCCGAATTGGAGAGTGCACTTTCAAAATGCTTAATCCAGGACATAAAAATTACAGGTAGCGGCCGTACCGATGCAGGTGTTCATGCGCGCGGGCAAGTTTGTTCGTTCGTGCTTGTTGAGGCGGGGGATTTGGATTTATTTAAATTGACTGGTTCGGTGAATGCATTTTTACCAGAGGATATTGGCGTTCGTGATTTTATGATTGTAAAAGATGGATTTAACGCGCGCTTTGATGCAAAATGGAAAACATACGTTTATCGATGCTATGTTTGTAAACAAAGGCGTCCGTTGTTGGATGATTTCTATTTGCGGCTTTATAAGGATTTAGATATTGCTGTAATGAAAGATGTGGCTAAAATTCTTTGTGGGACTCATGATTTTTCTGCCTTTTCATGTATACATACAGATAAAAGTGACAAGGTTCGAACGATTGACATAGATATCCAGTTCGTGGATGATAGGATTTATTTCAAGTTTGGCGGGAACGGTTTTTTACGAAATATGGTAAGGATTTTGGTTGGAACCTTAATAGAAGTGGGCGAGGGTAAGATTTCACCAAATGAAATTAATGATATTTTACAATCGGGGGACAGAAAGCGCGCGGGAAAAACCGCGGACGCAAAGGGATTGACGTTGGAGAGCGTAGAGTATTAAGTTTATTATTCATCACAGTATTTGGTATCCAGTAACATATCCGCACTTACATTAAAAAAATCACTAATATCTTTTATTGCCCAATAGCCGGGATAATCTTTGGAATTTAGCCAATTATTTATCTGTGATTGTGACGCGTTTAATTTGATACCCAGTTCTTCGATGGTGAAATTGTGTTCAGTCATTAGTTCTTTTAACACTTTTGCAAAGTAAGTTTTCATGCTTTTCCCTTTTTTGCTGTTGTAATATTATAATTCTATTATTATAGAAATGCAAGTAATTTTTCTACAATTGTGGAAATATACCGTATGGTACATTTGAATAGTTGCTTTGCAGATCGATTAAGTGAACTAAGAAGAGAGAGAAGTTTGACATTGATCCAAATGGAAAAAGAAACTGGTATAAGTAAGGCATCAATAAATGGTTGGGAAAATAAAACACGAATTCCAAGACATGACTTTGTTATTAAACTTGCCCAATATTTTGGTGTAAGTATTGATTATATGTCTGGTGCAGAGCAATAAATAGGGCACAGTTTTAAACTGTGGATCTTTTGGATAAAATTTTTAATTTGACTTTTTTAGGGTACAATAGTATAATAATGTTATGAGTAATGTAGGTTTTGCGGAGCTTGAAGAACAAGACAACGGATTTGAGCCCGTTAATGCAGATGCAATGGAAAGTGGACTTTCGTCCAAGCCACATAAATTAGAAAAACAAGGCGAGGTCGAATATCCAGAGCCGAGGAAATCACAACCGGGTCGTTTTAGTGGTGCGAAGGCGTGGGTGGTCGAGGCACTTCGCGGGTTGTCAGAGAACATGCCAAAGTTTTCAATTATATATCTTATGTTAATGATTGCGGCGGGGGCGGCGTTGTTTCTTGTAAACAATCCAAATGTTAACGCCAGTGCGGGATATACTCATGCGCCGGGTGGATTGATTGCGGCTAATGCGGTATTGTTGTCTTTTATTTCGCTTGCAACTTTCTTGTTTGTGTTGGTCGCGGTGTATTGTATCGTGGGGAAAAAGAAACCTGCAACAACCTTGATTGATAAAAAATGAATCTTGATAAATTAAAAAGCGTCCAATCGGGCGTTTTTTGTTATTAATTGTTATTTTTTGCTTTATTTTATAGTCAACTTATCATATACTTGCGTATATAAGGGAAACATATTAATAGGAGACACAAATGGATAACTTTAATTATGCCTCTGGGCAGAGTCAATATGGTGGTGCATATCATCAAGGGGTTTCGGGTGCCAGAATGTCGGGAAAGGCAATTGTGTGGACAATAATCGCGAGTGTCGTGATAGGGTGCCTTGTGGTGGTTGCGACTATTGGGTGGTTACAGGATAGAACGGGTTTATCTGCGTTTGAATTAGCGGTTCGAAATGGATTTCAAGGGACGGAACAAGAATGGTTGGCAGGATTACAGGGTAGTCCGGGTCAAGATGGGCGTGATACGGATGCATTTATGGATATGGTTTATCAGGAATGGCAGCAGGCTGTTACCGATGGTCTTTTTACGGGAACCTTATTGGAATTTTTGACGTATTATTTCAGTGGGCCTCAAGGCGACAATATGGATCTAACGTTTTCTGCGCGGACTGCGATGCGTTCGTCTGTGGCAATTCTTGCCAGTTTTCAAAATGCAATAGGCGAGAGTTCTGCTTCTACTGGTTCGGGCGTGATTTATTACCTTGGTATGAATGGTGCTGCACGCAATGGATATGCGTTTATTATTACAAACTATCACGTCATTGGTAGACATGATGTTGCGCGAGTGGTATTAGGTGTTCAAGTTCGTGAATTAATTGTTGCACATACCGTGCAAGTTTTCTTATACGGAATGCCGACGGTTAGTATTCCTGCCAGCATTGTAGGCGGATCGGCACAGCATGATATCGCAATATTAAAGGTTAAAGATAACGAGACAATAAGAAATACTCCGGTACGTGCGGTTACATTGCCAACCTGTTGGAACCTTACTGCGGGAGAACCGATTATTGCGGTGGGGAATCCGTTGAATGATGGGATAAGTGTAACCGATGGGGTGGTTAGTCGCCGCACGGAAAATATCCAAATGCAATCCATAGAAAATCCAAGTACGTCAATTTCGTATCGCGTTTTTCGAATAAGTGCGGCAATTAATCCAGGAAACAGCGGTGGCGGAATATTCAATGCAAGGGGCGAGATGGTTGGAATTGCTCAGGCACGACTTTTTTCAACTGCCGAGGGTCGTCCGGTGGATAATATTGGATATGCAATACCTTTGGATATTGCAATTCGTATTGCGGATCAAATTATTGACAGGGCAGAATTGGAATGGACTGGGAACAATATTATCGATATGCGTCGTCCAACTTTGGGGATTACTGTTACCTCTGTAAATATAACTTGGTGCGATGATGCTGATGATGTCGAGGTTATCGAGACAATTAAAATTTCTGGATTCAATAATCCACAATTTAATGTGCAAAACCATTTCCAGATAAATGATGTCTTTGTTTCAATGACGTACCAGGTTCGTGGGCAATGGGTAAGTCACGATATTACACGAATGTTCCACATAGGTGATTTTTTAATTGATCTTTACGGAGTAGGTAATGTAACATTTTCAATTCTTCGTGGCGGTGTGCCAATGGATATCATAATTTTGGTTGGGTAGGGGATTTTTATGGGTGATGTTGAATTGTTGCCGTTTATAATCAGCCAAATTTTGGGTGTTGTTATCCTTGCTATTGTTGCGATTGCATTCCAAATAAAGAGAAAATTTCTAACACTGTCGTTGATTTCTTTGTCTACCATATTGGCACTTGTTATGCATTCGTTACTTGCCAATTGGGTGGTAGTTGCGCTTGTAATTATTTCTTTGTGCAGACTTGTTACTTATGCTTGGCTGGAATATATGGGAAAACGAATTTCCCAAGGTATTTCGTTTGCGATTATGATTTTTTTCGTGATTTTAAATGTGCCCGCAATTGTAATTATTGATACTCTGGTGGGAGTGGGTGTAGTGGATTGGTTTGTTATGGCGGCGTCCATGTTCTTGTCATATGGCCAGTGGGAAAAGGGTCCACATATGATTCGCATCAGCAATATAACACTTTCTATTATGTTGATTATTAACTCGATTTTCTTTTTTAATTTTATGGCAATTGCGATTGAGGTCTTTGTGCTTGGGTCAATTGTGGTTTTCTATTTTAGATGGTTTTTTAAAGGTGAAAGGGGTGAGGGGCAGAATAGAACCACCGGTTCAAGTGACGAGGTGATTGAACTTTGCACGCAATAAATATTATCGTCCAAAAAAGATATTCGCTGAACCATGTGTAGATAAAACCCATGCGGTTGTGACCAAAATGGCGACAACCAACGTACCCTTTAATAGGGTATCTAACTTGCACACCACACCAAAGATAGATTGCTTTTGCAGAGTGTTTTTAAATTTCTTTAATGTTTTCATGTCAATATATATTTCAGGCGAGCAAGAGATATTTGTCGTTTTTTGAAAATTGCTTATTTTTCTAAGCCTAAAAGATAGTTACCATTTATATTGAAAAAGATTGCAATTGCCCTCAATTGCTCGATGGTGGGTTGGCTATTTCCTCTTTCCCAACTACTGATTGTGTTATTCGCGACATTCAAAATTCGTCCCAGATCGGCTTGTCCGATTTCTTTGTCATTTCTGATTTCGCGCAAAATTTTTCCAAAATTATATTCCATTAATGCATATTAACTTTTTTAATTGCAAATAACTTGCAATTGCAAAAATCTTGCAACATATATCATTTAATGAAATAAATGAAAAGGTAAAATCTCTTGGTTTGAAAGGGTGGTAATTTAAATTTTGAATTTTGCTTGGTTTATGTTACACTAGTGCATGAAAAAAATAGATTTTACAAAAGAGTTTGAAAAAATTTACATGCAGCATATCAAACGTGATGGCGCGGACAAATTATTGGAATATTTAAAAACCACGGATTTCTTTGCGGCACCGGCATCCACCAAATTTCATGGGAATTTTTCAGGTGGATTGGTGGAACACTGTGTACGCGTGTACCAGCGGTTCCGAAAAATTGTGGAGAGTGAATATGGTGAATCGCATTTTAAGAAAGATGGGGTAGAGGAAAGTATTGCTATAATTGCGCTGTTGCATGATGTTTGCAAGGTAAATTGTTATAAAATAGAAATGCGAAACGTGAAGGAAGATGGTAACTGGGTGCAAAAGCCGTATTATTCCTATGATGATTTGCTGCCATATGGTCATGGCGAAAAATCAGTATATATGATTACCGCCTATATGAAACTAACACGTGAAGAGGCAATGGCAATAAACTGGCATATGGGTGCGTTTGATGAACGTGCAAAGAATTCATCTAGTATATTGAATCGTGCTTTTGGTCAGTTTCCGTTGGCACTATTATTTCATATGGCGGATATGTTGACATCATATTTGGACGAGGAAACTGTAAAATAAGTTTTTCATATATACATGTATGAAAAATATCGCAATAATTTTTGGTGGGAAAAGTGTCGAGCACGAGGTTTCCATTCTGACAGGGTTGCATGCGAATAGGCACATCGATGGTCACCGTGTTTTTTTGGTGTATATGACGCGGGAAAATGAAATGGCTTGCGGAAAGGTTCTTTCGAATGTTGACTATTACATAAAAAAACAGGGTAGGGTGCACGAATGCTGGTTTATGGATGGGATACTTTATAGGCGGGGGAAATTTAATAAAATAAAGCGTGTTGCAAAAATTGATGTTGTACTGAATTGTTGTCATGGTGGTGTGGGTGAGAATGGGGAATTGGCGGCGATGATGAATGTGCTTAACATACCGGTGACCAGTTGTGGTATGGTCTCGGCGGCAAATTTGATGAGTAAAACCGCAACTCGCGATATGCTTTCTAATTTTAAAGGAAAGGGGAGAGTTAGTAAATTTTTACAACCAAAATTTGGTTCATTGGGTAAAGAAGATTATGAGACTAATCTGGAAGAATTTATTAGAGATGTGGTCAAAAGGATCGGTTTTCCAATGATAGTAAAACCAGATAGTCTGGGTAGCAGTATAGGTATCACAATCGCAAAAAATAGAGCAGAATTGATTGATGCAATAGGACTGGGGTTTGCTTTGGATATCAAAGTAATAGTGGAGCAATATCTTGAAGATGTAATAGAGATTAATTGTTCGGCGATGAGTTATGGTGGGGAGATTAAGGTGTCTGGTTGCGAACTGGTAAATGATTCTATGGGTGAGGGTAAAATCTTTAGTTTCGAGTCAAAATATCTGGACGGCACGAGTGGCTTTATTAAAAAATCTGGCAAAGATGAGGTTGATTATGGCTTGGGCGATGTCTATAAAGAAATTCAGGAATTAACAAGGCTTGCATATAAAGTGTTTGATGCGAATGGGGTTGTGCGGGCGGATTTTCTGGTTCTGAAGGTTGATAACGAATATAAAATTTATTTGAACGAAATTAATACCGTTCCAGGTTTTTTGTCATACCATTTATGGATGAAGGTGGGTGTTCCATATCCAATGTTAATAGACATGATGATGGGGCAGGCGATAGAAAAAGGTAAGGAAGAATTCACCACGAATTATACCAGCGATATTCTTGCAAGAAACAGAAAATTAGTTGATTGACACAATATAGAGGATAATATGTTAGATATACTATACGATATCTTAAAGTCTTGACTGGGAAATATTATAAATAGTTGTTTTCTTGCTTTACATTTTTGTGCTTTTTTGGTACAATAATTACATATGGCAAGGTTAAGCGAATCAACAATTTTATATTCAAAGCGTCCTTCTTCTTTCTTTTCTAATCGGTGGTTGGATGCATCAATAACAGGAAATGGTAAAATCGGTGTAGCAGTAACGGGCGCATACGTGAACGAAGCAATCTTAATAAATAATGCAGATTTAAAAACAGGTGGGTATACCGGTGTTTTGCAGGATGTTAGCGATAAGTTCGCTTTGGTGCGAAAACTGTATAAAGATGCAAAAGTGTTGGAGGCAGAGAAGTTGCTGGCATCCGAATTTGCTAAGAAGGGATATAAGCCAAGTCCAGCATTACCTACGCCAGTTGGTATCTTGAATTTGGACTTTTCTGGAATTGGTGCGGTGACGGATTATCGCCGTATAACAAACATGGAAAGTGGAGAAGTAACGGTAGAGTTTCGTTCGGGACAAACATTGTTCGAGCGCAATACTTTTGTAGGCCGTTCCAGTGATATTGTTGCTTATAATGTTGCAAAAAATGGACCAGATAAAATTAGTCTCAGAATAGGCTTGGATTCTGGTGAAGTTACAAACACAACATTAAAGTTTGAGGGTGGCTATATTTATTTTTCTGCGCGCGGTTCTAATAACCAGGACTATGGTCTTGTCGCTCGGATAATTGCTGCGAATGCGATGGTGGGTTGTGGTGCGGACTTTATTCAAATTAACGATGCTGATTCGGTGACTATTTTTGCAAAAACTTTTGTTGGTGGAAACAAAGATGCTGAATTCAAAAATATAAAGAACGAACTTTTTAATATCAAAAATACGTATGACAAAATGCAGTCGCAGAATGCTAATGCTCACAAAAAACTTTGGGACGAGGTTTCATTGTCCTTGGAATCTGGGAAGGATGTCGGCGAATATGATATGTCGTCGTTAATTGCGAAAACTCATGAAGGGATATTGTCTACCGAAATAATAGAACGTCTTTGGAATTTGTCAAAGTATATCTCGATTTGCATGGGTGGTAATGTTGTATCAACTGGAGGCCTTTGGGGTGGTGTTATTGCAGTGCAAGAAAATATATTAAGTTACGATAATGCGTACCAACTTGCGTATGGTGGTTTGGGATTATCTGTAAATCCGGAAGCGATTTTATCATTGCTTGACTTTTATGAAAAGTATTCTCAGGATCTTAAGAAAAATGCCGTACGTGTATATGGTGCAAAAGGTAGTTTTATCCCAAATGCCACTAGTCCAGACTCGGCACTTTTTGGAAATGTGGATGCGAAAACTCTTCACTTTATATCATCTGGTGCGTTGGCGGCGAATTTAATTTACAACTATTACCTTGCGACAGGGGATAGTAAGGTACTGAAGTCGCGAATTCTTCCATTTATGAAAGACGTTTTTGCATTCTATTCAGATATTCTGAAGTTGGATAATGATGGCTATTATTCAATTATTCCAAGTTACAGTCCTAATTCGACCCCTGGAAACACTATTGGTGGAAAAAAATTAGAGGATTTTGGGTTCGCGGTGAATAGCACAATTGACTTTCTTGCTATTGGTACACTTCTTGATAATTTAATTCATGCTTCGACTGCGCTTAGTGCGGGTTCTGATATCCCGATTTGGCAGGAGATGAAGCGAAAAATACCGCAATTCAATGTGAATGAATCTGGGGCGATAAAGGAATACACTAACAGTGCCTTTATTGACGGGGTAATGAACTGTGGAAATATGCATTGTTATGGTTTGTATCCGTTGAAGACATTTTCATTTAATGATATTTTTGTATCATACAAGCCAGCGGTTAGTTCGGCTGTTGTAAATCCGACAATTTCATTAAAAGAAGCCAGCGCCAATGCATCTGTGAATCGGTTAAATGTGGCTGGTTCTGTACAAAATTCGCGGGCAATTGCTATGTCTGCTGTGCAACTTGCACATGCGGGACGTGATATTAAGGAACTTCTTTTAAAGTTGGTTTCTTCTAGTTTTGTGGATTCTGGGCTGTGTCTAACTAATGACTGGCGGGGGAGTGGAATCACAAAAAATAAACAACCATCGTTGGATATATGTGGAAATCTTGGATTTGGTACGGCAATTACCGAGTGTATTATGCAAAGTAACTATAATACATTAAGAATTCTGCCCGTAATGTTCGACGAAATAATGGCGGGAAAGGTTGAAAATATTTCTACTGATTTTGCTGCGTTGGCATCAATTGACTGGGATGTAAGAAAGGGACGACTGTTGGTTAGAATTTTGCCAAAATTGAATTGTAAAATTGATATCTGTTTCCCAAAGCAATTTAAAAAGATTCGAACAAAAGGTATTGAACTGGATTCAGATAATTTTACAAGGGGAGTTTCATTAATTGCGGGGAAAATGATGGTTATCGAGTTTTAAGATATAATGTTATGTGGAAGCATGAAGGGTTTATTTGTCTTGGACAAATGTGGAAAGAATTAAGCAGCAAGGGGTATTCCGCCTCTTGGTTTTGAGAAATAGGGTATATTTAGAAATAATTGGCCAGCATTTTTCGTAAACTATTATAAATGATACGAATCAATGATGGGAAAAGTCAAGATGGGAGATTATCCATTGTTTTTACTGGTGGTGGAACCGCCGGGCATGTTGTGCCGAATTTGGCGATATTTTCGCATCTGAGGGGCGAGAGTAAATTTAATGACTTTCATTATATTGGAAGTAAATCTGGTATTGAAAAGGAAATTGTTTCAAAAAATGGCGGCATCAGATTTCATGGGATAACTTGTGAGAAATTTAGACGAAGTCTTAGTCCGAAAAATATACTTATCCCGTTCAAGGTAATTAAAGGCATTAGCGAGGCAAAAAAGATATTAAAAGAAATTAGTCCAAAGGTTGTATTTTCCAAAGGTGGTTTTGTAACATATCCGGTTGTGCGCGCGGCAAAATCTTTGCGTATTCCTATTGTTATTCATGAAAGTGACATCAGTATGGGTCTTGCAAATAAAATGTCGGCAAAGCATGCGCATAAGATTTTAACATCTTTTGAAAAAACACGGGATACCTTGTATGAAAAATTTGATGAAAAAGTAATCCATACAGGTAGTCCAATAAGACGTGAAATATTCCAGGGAGATAAAGCAAGGATATATTCAGAGTTTGAATTTGATAAGACTAAAAAAAACCTTCTAGTAATTGGCGGTAGTCTTGGTGCGGCACGTCTAAATGAGTCTGTGTCAGAATTGATGCCAGAAATCTGGGCGGAATGGAATGTACTTCATGTGACAGGTCGTGGTAAAATGTCTGGGGCAAAATTTCCAAATTACACCCAGGTCGAATATATGAACGAAATTTGGCATGTATATGATTGGGCGGATGTTGTGATTTCACGTGCCGGTAGTAATTCTGTGTTCGAGTTAATGGCACTTGGTAAGGCGTGCATATTTATTCCATTGTCTACGGGTCGTGGTGATCAGATTGAAAATATCCAAGTTATATTAGAAAAAAACTGTGGATTGGTTTTGTTCGAGGAAAATCTGACAAAGGATTCGCTTTATAGGATGATCTGTAATGCAATTAGTCATAAAAATCAATTAGAAATGAATGCAAGAGTGTTCGGGGGCTATAATGGAATTCAAAAAATTATCAATATCTTGTATTGTTATGCGTAACATATCGTACTATATACGGTATGCCTCCTCAGGGGTGTTCCCTCTTCTGGGGGTGAGGGTGTGCCCCCTCTTTCTATTGTCCTAATGCTTTAAGATTGGTCCGGCGGCTCATATTGAGATATGGAGATTTTTTGTCGAAAATTTTCGACAACTTTAAATGCAGGCATTGTGATATATTGTATTAATATGTCTTGCATAGTATCAATATATAGTGCAATGGCATGCTTTTAATGATTATTTCTCGAAGACGTGGGCTGCTTCTCTTCTGGCGACATCTAGGGTGTGTTCAAGTCTTGGTATAAACTCGCGCTCGGGTAAACTTTTTTTGCCGACGAAAAGACAACCACGTTTGACTGCATGTTTTTCGTATCTTTGCGGTGCACGTGAACTAAATCTCATGACATGTTCTTCTGCCTTGTCGGGTTCCTGTATACATAAATGTATTAATCCTGACGAATTGTCACCAATCTCGGCACGAATTATTGTTGACATATCTGGGCGTAAGGTTTGGTCAGTAATTTTTGTTGTATTTGTACTTTCACCATCAATTGTATTAAATGTTTGTTGCGTTGTACCACCGTTGCTTGATGTTTTTAGTTCTGAAAATGCTTCGTATTGCCTTACCCCAAAATCGGCGTTATTTGTAAAGTCCAATGGATTTTTTATATTTTTGCCATGTGGTGATGTTGCTTGGGTTATTTCGCCAATCAACTTCATTACATGTTCTGCATCGCCAGTAAGTTTTTTTGAATCCAAAATTTGTTGAATTATATCAAGTGTGACAAAATGTGGGTTTACGCGTGTCATCATCTCTTGGGCATATTGTATGAGTCCGGTGCGAATTTTTTGTTCCAGTTCTGATTGTTCTTTTATAATCATTCTGTGACCATACTTGTCGGATATTTGTGATGACTTGTCTTGTTCCCAATCATTTAGTAAGTGCAATATTGCGGCAAGATCGTATTTGTTGTCTGTGATGTGACTGTGTTTGTGACTTGCTTTTATCGGTGCAGGTAAACCCTTATCTTTTGGAAAGATAAGTCCTCTTGAAAATGTTGCGGCAAGTGGTGCATTTATGCCATCAATACGTACGTTTCCGTTTTTGTGCAATTTGGCGCTGTGCTGATTGACCGTGTCAATTTTGTGTGTTTGTGTAAAATCATAAAACCCGTTTTGGCGAGTAGCGATGTCGAATTCAAGTTGTGATAGTCCGGCTATTCCAAGTTGCCTGGCAAGTTGTGATAGACCGTGGGATTGTTTCATGTTTGCCTCCTGTGTTTTAATTACTCGCTTTGTTCTGGTTCGCGTCTGTCTAGGATATTTTGAACTTGGCCTTGTAAACTTTGTTGTTTTTGGACTTGTTGCTTTTTGTATTCATCTTTGATGATTTCGTATTCATGCTTTTTTTGGATTGTATACTTTGAGAGTCGCCCTAAGATGGTATTTTCATCTTCTCCAGGTTCAAATTCGTCTAAGTCGTCGAAAAAGCCAAAGGTATCTTTAGCTGCCATCGCTTGTTCCAGTCTCTTTTGCGCGCGTAGATATTCTTTTTCTTTTTTGGCTACCATTTTTTCATCTATTACAATTTGACGTGCTGTCAATGATACATAAGTATTTGCACACTCTTGGACACTAGTAATTGCCTGTTTGGCTTGTTCGTTACAGATAGGATGAAATAAGTGAACCTTTCGTACTGTTATGTCAATTTCGGCTTTTCGTCTTATTGCCAGATCAAAGTTACGATTATTTTTTACACCTTTTATAAGATCTTGGACGAAATTTGTTTTCTTTTCCATTTCTGATTATATCAGATTCTTGGTGTCTTTTCAATAGATATTAAAAAAGAAACAACCCCCTTATATTTGTAGAGGGTTGTTATTTATGGAATATATTTGGTTTTTATTGTTGTTCGGCATGAAGTTGCTGTATGTCTGGTGATTCGTTGTCTATGAATTTGAATTTTGTGTCTTCGTCAAAGATTGATTCGAATTCTTCGGTATCCAATTTATTTACGGATACTTCGAATGCCACCCGGGTTTCTGTTTGTCCGTTATCCAATTTTTTTTGATATTCTCGTGATTGGATACGGCCACTGAGATATATTTTTTCACCAACCTGGAGATTTTGTGCTAGGCGTGCATTTCGACCCCAAGCAATGGTTGGGATATAGTCGCTCTTGTTATATGAACGGTTGACTGCAATTAAAATGTCTGCAATTTCACGGTTGAATGGTGTTGTGCGGTAGATTGGTGCTTTGCATACATAGCCGGATAATTCGATGACATTTGGGTTTGTGGTGTTTTCCTCGTGCATGATTTCGTGCACAAACACGGTTAACATCAATTTACTGCGACCGTCTATCAGTTTGTTGTAACTGCGGAACTCGCCATGAATTGTTAGGGGTTTACCAACCAAAATCTTTTCTTGTTTTAGCAGATTTTCTGAAATTGTAATCGGGATGTTGTCTTGCATATTGGATAGTCTGTTGACTGCGAGGTTTAGTTCATAGAACCCTTCGCCAAAGATTGCGTGACTCATTATTGGTTCGCTGGCTACCACTCCACTAAGTAGCACGCGGTTGTTTCTTTCTTTTGTGACTTCTGTTTGCTGGTTCTGCGGGTTCTGTAATTCCATGGTATGTCTGTCTCCTTAAAATGTTTTTCAAATAATTTCAAATGAAGTAACTCATTTGAACCATGCTTCAAGATTAATGCGGGTAAATGATTTTGCCCAGTGAAAATAATTTGGATTTATGACTGGTTTTGTCGAGGAATGTATTTTTCTTTGTCGAGAGTTGGCGAAATAAAAAGTATAGAAAACCTGATGACACCCCCATAAAAGATATAGAAGATTTCACAAGACATTTTTAAATCTGGTTAATTTTAGCATTATTCCAATTTAGTTATAACGAAAGCATGACAAAAAGTTGTTTTTATTTTCGACAGATTTTGCTATTATGCATGTAATGATAAGTAAAACTAAGAGTTTTGGGATTAATGGAATTGAAGGTTATATGGTGGATGTTGAGGTGGATGTTTTGAAGGGTCTGCCGAAGCAACAGACGGTGGGGTTGCCGGATGCCAGTGTTAAGGAAAGCCATCAGCGGGTGGAATCCGCAATTGTTAACAGCGGATTTGCGTATCCTACGGGACGGATTATTGTGAATTTGGCGCCTGCGGGTACGCGGAAAGAGGGTGCGTTGTATGATTTGCCGATTGCGGTTGGTATATTGGCGACCCAGGGTGATATTCATTCGATGGAAAAGGTGGATGAGTTTGCTTTTGTAGGTGAGTTGTCGTTGGATGGTAAGATACGGCGTGTTAATGGTGTTCTGCCGATTTTGTTAACAGCATCCAAAAACGGTATTAAAAAGGTAATTATTCCAAAAGACAACGAGCAAGAGGCCAGGTATGTTCATGGGGTGACGGTTTTTGTTGCGGAGTCTTTGCGCGATGTTGTGGATGCATTGAATGACCATAACAAAGGAAAAGTTGTGCCAGTTAAAAAAACAAATTTCAAGGACGTCAAGAACTACACCAGTTATCCATTGGACATGAAATACGTTAAAGGACAATTTATTGCAAAACGTGCGATAGAGATTGCGGCGGCGGGTGGACATAATATTTTATTAATTGGTCCGCCTGGCAGTGGTAAGACTATGTTGGCAAAATGTTTTCCCACAATTTTGCCAGACTTGACATTCGAAGAAAGTTTAGAGGTGAGCAAAATTCATTCCATTGCGGGTATCTTGGATCCCGCACGTGGGATTATCGTCAACAGACCTTTTCGCACTCCGCACCATACGGCGTCTTTGGTTGCGATTGCGGGTGGTGGCAAGTTTTCCAAGCCCGGTGAGATAAGTCTTGCCCATCATGGTGTATTGTTCTTGGACGAAATGCCAGAATATTCGCGGCCGGCGTTAGAATGTTTGCGCCAACCATTGGAAGATAATACAATTACAATTGCGCGGGCCAATGCGACGGTGGAATATCCTGCAGGCTTTACATTGGTTGCCAGTATGAATCCATGCCCCTGCGGGAATTTTGGTTCGCGCGTTGTAAAGTGTAAGTGCAAATTTGGCGAGGTGCAAAAATATCTTGCCAAGTTGTCGGGTCCATTAATGGACAGAATAGATTTACATATCGAGGTGGATAACGTTACATACGATGATTTAAGTTCCAAGGGTTACGGTGAATCCAGTCAAGATATAAAGGTGCGCGTGGACAAGGCGCGTGGTGTGCAATTGGAACGTTTTACCGATTCGACAAATTTTTCAAACGCAAAAATGACCGAGGTTGAGGTTAAACAGTTTTGTGCCTTGGATGACGAGTGTGAGTGTGTTTTGCGCGATGCGTTTGAGAAATTGAGTTTGTCTGCACGTGCCTATTCACGTATATTACGCGTTGCGCGTACTATTGCAGATTTGGATGATTCCCCTGATATAACTGCGGAACATGTGACGGAGGCAATTGGTTATCGCGAATTGGACAGAAAGATGAGAGGTTAACAAATGAGAAAATATAGTATCGCCGAACGTGCATGCATTGCAATTTCACGTGTGGAAGATTATGCGGAGCGCGTTAAATTAGTCACACTTTTGCACAATGGGAAATTCGACAAAATTCTACAAGAAAGCAACGAGCGCGAGTTAGATTCGTTGATAGTCAACATGCACGATCAAGGTATTTTCGCGATAACAATAAAGAGTGCGGATTACCCTGAGCGATTAATGAATCTTAACAGTCCGCCTATTGTCTTGTTTTGTCGTGGTAATGCGGAATTGTTAAAGCAAGAGGCAGTTGCAATCGTTGGAACGCGGGATTGTACGCGGTACGGTGTGGATGTGGCAACGAAGTTTGCAAGAACCTTTGCCGAGCGTGGCATAGTTGTTATCAGTGGTTTGGCGGCGGGGATTGATGCCGCAGCACATAATGGAGCGTGCATGGTTGCGAGAAAGGTTAAGAAAGAAGTCCCCAATGCAGAGGAGCCAAAAGATGAACGCAAGGGTGTGTATACACCAAAATTGGCGGCAAAAGAAAATGTTGTGGAGGAGATTAATACTATCGCGGTGCTTGGGAACGGTGTGAATTATTGTTATCCGAAGTCTAATCAGGAGTTGCAGGACAGGATTGCGAGGGGTGGGTTGCTTGTAAGCGAGTATCTGCCGAATACCAAGAGTAACAAGTTCTTTTTCCCGCATCGGAATCGGATTGTGGCGGCGCTTGCCAAGGCGGTTGTTATTGTAGAGGCGGATTTGAAAAGCGGAACCATGATTACAAAGGAATGGGCTATGGACTTGGGGATTGATGTGTATGCGATTCCAGGGGCGATTACGAGCTATGCCAGCCGTGGAACCAACGCGATTATTAAGGAGGCGCAATGTTGTATTGCGTTGGGCCCTGAGTGCGTGTTGGAGTCCTTTGGTATATATGAAAAGATTGGTGAGGAGAAGAAAATTCAACAGATCTCGTTTGACGAGAAGATAGTTTTGGATATATTAAAGAGTGATGAGGTACACTTTGATGAGATTGTTATGGGGGCGACGTTGCCGGTTAAAAAGGTAACAACCTTGTTGACAAACATGGAGATGAGTGGTTTAATTAAAAAACTTGCAGGCAATTACTATTGCAAGAGTTGATTTTTAAGGGGATGTGGATTCACAATGACATTGGTTATCATCGAGGGTATTGGTAAGAAGGACACGATTAAGAAGTTCCTTGGTTCAGGTTACGAAGTTATTGCCACGGGTGGGCATTTTCGTGATTTGCAAAAAAATGCGTTGAGTGTTGATGTTGATGATGGATACAAACCCAAATATGTGGTTCCCAAAGATAAACAAGAGCATGTTAAGAAAATGAAGGACAAGGCCGCAAAGGCGGAAGAAATCTTGATAGCAACTGACCCGGATCGTGAGGGCGAGGCGATTGGTTGGCATTTGACAAAGGCGTTGGGTATTAAGAAGGATGATGTTAAACGTATTGTGTTTAACGAGATAACAAAATCTGCGGTTCGAAAGGCATTGGAAAACCCAGGTCCGATTAATATGGATTTGGTGGATGCACAACAGGCACGGCGTATATTAGATAGATTGGTGGGATATAAATTGTCGCCGATTGTGTCGAAGAAGATTAAAAAATCCAAACTGTCGGCGGGGCGTGTGCAGAGTGTTACGTTGAAGTTGGTGGTGTTGCGTGAACGCGAGATCATGAACTTTGTGCCCGAGGAATATTGGGATTTTGGTGCGCGGTTGGAAAAGGACAAGATTGACTTTCTTGCCAATTTGATTACCGGCACGGATGAGAAGAAAATTAAATTAACATCCAAGGAACAGGTGGATGAGGTTGTCAAGGCATTGGATAATGCAAAGTATACCGTTACAAACGTTAAACGCAGTATTACCACGCGGAATGCGCCACCGCCATATATTACCAGCACGATGCAACAAGATGCGATGAACCGTGCGGGATTGAGTCTTGCCAAGTGTGGGATGGCGGCACAAGGATTGTATGAGGGTGTGCAGATGGGTGATGAAGGAAAAGTTGCGTTGGTGACATATATAAGAACGGATAGTTTTCGTGTGGCACCAGAGGCACAGGCAATGGCAAAGGATTATATTTTGTCGAATTTTGGCGAACAGTATGCGCCCGAGAATTATAACTTTTACAAGTCGAAAAAGTCCGCGCAAGATGCCCACGAGGCGATTAGACCAGTTAATTTAGACATGACACCAGACAAGGTGAAAGAGTTTTTGACACCAGAGCAATTCAAGTTGTACAAACTTATTTATAACAGGTTCTTGGCATCTCAGATGGTGCCTGCGACGTTTAATTCGGTCTCGGTGGATATTTCTGCGGCGGGCTATGGATTCCGTGTGACGGGGCGTACGCCTTTGTTTGATGGGTGGTTGAAGTTGTATGGCAATGACGAGGATGAGGATGATGGTTCATGTTCAAAATTGCCAGAGATGACCGAGGCAGATATATTAAAGTTTTTGAAATTGGAATTTGCGCAAAAATTTACAAAGCCGCCTGCACGATATACGGACGCAACATTGGTTAAGGCAATGGAAGAAGCAGGTATCGGCAGACCCGCGACGTATAACCCAATAATTCAAAACATAGCAAACAGGTATTATACCGAAAAAGAGGGCAAGTCGATAAAGCCGACAGAGCTTGGGTTTGTTGTGGTGGATTTGTTGGAAAAGTATTTTTGTGATATCATGAATATTGAATTCACGGCGGGGTTGGAAGAAAAGTTGGACGAGGTTGCGTATGAGGGGCGTGATTGGGTGTGCTTGGTAGATGAATTTTACAAGCCGTTTACCGGCAGATTGGAGGCAGCAATGGAAGGCGAAGATCATATTACAATTGCACAAGATATATCTGATATACCGTGTGATAAATGCGGAAAGATGTTGGTGGTGAAACTTGGGCGATTTGGAAAGTTTTTGGCGTGTCCCGGGTTCCCAGAATGCCGTAACATCAAACCGTTTGATAAGCCCGTATGTACGTGCCCAAAATGTGGTGGCGACATTCACAAACGCAAGTCCAAAAAGGGCAAAATATTTTACGGGTGCAGCGGGTATCCGAATTGTGACTTTGTGGCTTGGGATGAACCGACGGGGCAATTATGTGATAAATGTAACAGTGCGATTGTGGTTTCCGGAAAGGAAAGAAAGGAAAGATGTCAGAGCCGTGAATGTGGGCAGGTAGGGGAATCAAAATAGTAAGCAAAAATGAAATGCAAAAATTTAAAAGCACTTTGCTTTCTTTTTGTTTATTTGGTGGTTAATTTAAAAACCGATGTCATTCAAACCAAAAATTTAAAACAGCACTTTGCTGGCCTTATAACCGAGAATTTATTTTAATTAAAAGCCAATTGTCCACGTGTGCAAGGAATTTTAGGAGGGCCACACGTGGAACAATTGGCTTAGGAAAAGAAATAAATTCCGCACCGATAAGGCTGCGCAAAGGTGCTTTTAAAATTTTTGGTTTGTGTACATGCCTCATCCGTGTCATCCCGACCGAAGTGAGCGTGAGGATTATCAGAATTTAAATGAAAGATTATCACGCCCGCTATCGCGGGCTGGATCCCTCCGCTGCATTCCGCTGCGCGGAATTTCGGTCGGGATGACAGGTAGGGGGTGGGTGCGATGATGTTGTATAGGGTGAAATTACATTGAACAGGCAAGCAATAATTCCAGTACTGGATTGCTTCGCTGCGCTCGCAATGACGTGTGGGTAGAGGGTGGGCTCGCAATGACGTGGGTGTATGAGTGAGTGGGTTTCGCGATGACGTGGGGGTAGGGGGGTGCGTGATTTTGCGATGCTTTGTTGTGGGGTGACAAAAAGATGAGGCGAGTGCGCTGTTAGAAGGTCGAGGTGACAACGAGAAAGTCGTTCGCGGTGACATGGTTGGGGGGCGTTATTTGTGAATTGATGGATATTAAAAAGGTAATGTAGCATAATAAGGATGTAGAAAAGAGTGAGGAAGCAATCCCGGGCGACTTGGAGCTCTTCCGAACCGAGTGAGGTGGATCTCCCTTGCAACTCGGCACTCTTTTTTGCGTTGTGTGGAAAATATAAAAACGACCCTTGGTGGAGTCGTTTTTATAATTATTCTTTTTCTCGGGTTTCCCAGAAACATTTTATGCCAACATAACTTTCTTTGTCTGAAAGGCATCCACCGAAATAACGACACTCTTTAATATTGGTTTTCTTTGCATAGTTGTTTATAAGTTCATTGCCATAAACAGCGTCAAATTCTTTTAAAGAACTATCTTGGCCACAATTTTTTTCTCCGTAAACACCCCAAGTAGGTTGCAGTTCTTGGTGCAGTAATTCCTGTTCCCATGGTTCAAGGTCCTCGAATTGGAATTGTTTTGTTGGTTTTAGTGCCATATATTATTCTCCTTGTTCGCGGGTTTCCCAAAAACATCTTTCTTTGGTGTTTTCTGAGTTGTCCGTTATGCAACGACCTCTCCAACGACATTCTTTAAGTTTGGTTTTTTTGGCATAATTATCTATTAACTGATTTCCATAAACATCGTCAAATTCCCTAAGAGAACTTGCATCTCCTTCTCCACAAGCTTTCTCATCGCGTTTGTAGGGTTTCACTATTTCGTCTTGCAATAAATCCTGTTCCCATGGTTCTAGATCTTCGAATTGGAATTGTTTTGTTGGTTTTAGTGTCATAATTTATTCTCCTTATTCTTTTTCGCGGGTGTTCCAGAAACATATTTGGTTATTTAGGCATGGTCCTTTTATGGAGCATTCTTTTAATTTATTTTTTTTCACGTAATTGTCAATCAATTGATTACCGTAGATGGCGTCAAATTCAGGAAGAGAACTGTCGTCTTCTGGTCCGCATTGTTTTTCTTTTCCGTGTTTTTTTCCGTCTTCGTGATTGTTGATACTAATATCACTTTCTAGTAATTCCTGTTCCCATGGTTCTAGACCTTCGAATAGGATTTGGTTTGTTGGTTTTAGTGCCATAATTTACTTCCTAAATTAGTTGTTTGGTATTTTACCATTTTGGTAGGTTAAAATCAATAGTTATTTTTGTTAGTTCAACCAACCAGTCATGTCTGCGGTTGTGTTTGTGCCGACGTCGTCGGGGTAGCCGGCTTTGCCGTGGAAATCGGAACCCGCGGATATTAATAAGTTGTTTTCTTTGCAAAAGTTTAATAGGTATTCAATTTGTTCGGGGGTGTGTTTGAAATAATAACATTCGATGCCGTCGATTTGGAATTCGCGGGTTAGACCGGTGAGATATTCAAGGGCGTTATCGCGGTATGTGAATATATGCGGGATGAATGTTTTGCCGCCGGATTGTTTTATTATATTGATTACCGTTTCCACGGATGGATAGAAATTGTCTTCGCCGATGAAGAAGGGGCTGTGTGGATTGGCGAAGTAATGGCGGTACCACATGACGCTGTTGTTCCAGGCGTCTTGATCTGTGATTATTTGTTTGTTCTCGGGATATTTTGTGATATCTTGCCAGAAGTATTTGCTTGGGTAATAGTCTTTGGCTGTATCAAAATTTTCGGGCTTTGTGTCGGGAGAGAGACGAACATTGTTTTTTATTAGTGCGTTGTATATCTTTTTTGCCTTTATCGTCATGACCTGGTCATGGGTCATGTAGACGCCGTGGAGGAGTTCTTTTATTTTATTCAGGTCAAAGTCATAGCCGAGGATTTCGATCTCGCGCCCCCTATAAAAGCATGCCATTTCAATTCCGTTTATCAGTTTGCCAGTGAAGTGGTCTTGGTAATTGCCGATCGCAAAATAGGCATCCACGTTATTGTGGTCGGTGATGGACAGGTGGGTTAGGTTGCGGGCTTGGGCGCGTTTAAGAATCTCGATGGGGGTTAGGGTGCCGTCGCTGTGGTTGGTGTGGGTGTGTAAGTCAATCATAGTCAATGGTAGCATGAATTTTGTTGTGTAACAAGGAAATATATTTTTTCTTTTTTGTGTGACAAAAAAGAAAAAAAAAGCATTGGGGGGTTGCGATTCCCCCCAAACCCCCACAAACGCTTTATTGTAAAGAGTACTGGTGAGTGATACGAACAAAAATTATTTCCTTGATGTGCGAGGCGAAAAGAGGGATTTGCGATGACCAGTGGGCAACGTGCACAATTTATATTTTTCATTAGTGTCCAAGAAACTATCCCAGGTGGTTTCTTATTCCCCACAAACGCTTTATTGAAGAAATAACATCTTGTTTATTAACTTTTGTGCATTTCAAAATCTTTATCGACGTGTTTATGGTAACATCTTTGGGTTATCAAAATGGCACTTTTGTTTGCGATTGTGGCGGGGTGTATGGTACAATATAAGATTATTTCAAGGAGGCGATTTATGGACATGCATGCAACAACGATTGTGGCGGTAAGGCGCGAAGGAAAAACGGTTATAGCGGGTGACGGACAGGTTACAATGGGACAAAGCGTTGTGTTGAAGAATAACGCGGTTAAGGTGCGTCGAATGTACAATGACAAGGTTATTGTTGGATTTGCGGGTTCGGTTGCGGATGCGTTTACATTGTCCAGTAGATTCGAGGAGATGTTGCAAAAATTTTCTGGGAATTTGTTACGCAGTGCGGTTGAATTGGCGCAGTCATGGAGAGGGGATAGGTATCTTAGAAATTTGGAAGCCATGATGATTGTGGCAGATCATGAGAAATTATTGATTATCTCGGGAGATGGGAATGTTATAGAGCCCGAGAGTGGTATTTGCGCGATTGGAAGTGGGGGGAATTATGCCTTGGCGGCGGCAAAATCACTTGCCAAGCATACCAAGATGACCGCGAGGCAGATTGCGACCGAGGCCATGAAGATTGCGGGGGATATATGTGTGTTTACGAATTCGAATATTACGGTTGAGGAGATTTAATTAGATACTATTTGCTTAAATCTTTTTGCAATAATGACCGTGCAAATCTATCCACGGTCTTTTTTAATATTTGACGTCTGTATAATCCAAAAACACGATTACGGATGAAAGAATTCAATACAAATTTTTTGTAGAATCTTTCACGTCGAAAATGTTTACGTGTTTTCTTCATGGCATGAATGTAACCAGTTTTGTTAAAATTTTCTGCCAACATTTTTGCGGATAAAATTGCGTAATAGATTCCTTCGCTGCCCAGTGGAGATGCAAGACCTGCTGCGTCACCAATTAAAAAAATATTATCTCCAAGTGTAAGTCTTATGTTGTTCCCAGTTGGCGCGAATGAGCATGCCTTTAATCTGGTATCAACATTGTTTTCATTGGATAATTGCTCTATGGCATGCGAAAAAACTTTTGTTTGTCCGTTGCCTGTGCCAACACCAATCATACTGAAATTATTGTTTGAAATGACCCCGCCGAAGCCTTTTAATTTGTCCCAGAATCGGATTTCAAGTTTATTTAAATCTGTTTGTGAAATACAACCAATATACATATTTGCGCGTTGTGATTTGCCGGTAATATCGCGACGGAGTTGGCTGGAAACACCATCCGCACCTATCAAAGTATCATATTGAATAATATCATCACCAATTTGCAAAGTTTTTTTGTTCGCGTCTAGATTGCTGTATACATGACCATATTTTATTTCACCACCAACATCAAGATACTTTAAGATGAAAAACTGGTCGAATGTTAGACGGCTGATGCTATAAATTGGGATTTTAAATTCAAAAGTGGTTTATTGTTTTTCACCAAAAATGAATCATATTTTCGCAGTTGCAGGTCTGTTACACCAAAAATATCTGTCATTAAATTAACTGTCTTTTGTGTTAATAGTCCACCACAAGGTTTCATTAATTTGGTTTTGTTTTTTTCAATAATTAATACACTTTTTCCTTGTTGTAGCAGCAAATAACCAAGTGTGCAACCAGCTGTTCCTGCACCAATAATTACTGCATCATAAGTTTTCATTATTATTTTAGGAGTATATCATAACTTGTAAGATAGGCAAGCAAAAATCCGCGTGGTGCGGATTTTTATTTTTACCCTGCGGCTTTTTTTGTTTTTTTGGTGCCGGCTTTTTCCAGCATTTTGGAAAGTTGAGCAGATTCCTTTAGGATAACTTTTACCAGTTTGTCGATGCTTAGGCGGTCTTTGCGGGAATCTGTGAAACAGACTGTTAATGCTTCGTAAAGGTTTGCAAATCCAAGGTCTTCGTAGTTAGGGAAGTACGCGGCAAAGTTTTCTTGGATAATTGGGTTAGCAAGATAATCCACGATTTCTTGGTCGGTGAATGATGGCTTGATTTCGAATGGTACGTTGACAAACAGTTGTTTAAAGTTAAGGTGGCTGGTGAGATAGTGGTGGGATACAAGGATTAGGATGTTTTCAAAGTCCTCTTTGTAACGGTAGTCGCGTACGAAATCTTTTTTGTAGAATTGTAGGTATAGTAAGTGTAGTTTTTCAGATATACGGACAAGGGAAGTACCCTCGTTCACGAATTCTTTGAACATGTTAAACATTTTGTGTTTAATAAATCTGTCCACATCGATAAGCATTTCGGCGAACTTGTACAGTTTGTCTTCGGTTCCAGTCATAAGGTGGTTTACGGTATCTGCCACACCCTCTTGTCCGGATGGGATGACCACAATACGGTTATAAGGAGAGAGTCCGAATCTGTCTTTATATGCATTTCTGTTCATAAGGAAGCAGGCAGAGACCTCGATAAAGTACTTTTGGATATATTTGTCGATGTTTTCACGGCTTAAGATTGCTTTCATTTCAGCGGCTTTTGCAACGCGCTTTTCGCGGTCACGGTCTTTCTTGGTTTGGGCGTCTTGTTCAATTTGTTCAATACGAGCCAGTGCAGCCCCAAGTTGAAGCATATTGTTTTCCAATTCGCCTTGGATTCGGTTGTATTCTTCGTCCGTGATGGTACCGGCCTCTAGTTGCTGTTTTGCAACGGCTAGTTCTTGTTCCAGTTGCTGTTTTTTTGCATTGGTGTCTGCGTCTTCGTTTTGTTTTGATTGTTGTAATTGTGCCAGTTGTTCGCGCATTGCAGCCAATTCGGCTTCGACCTGTTCGTGTTTTTGGTTGGCTTCTGTTTTGATTTTTTCTGCCTCTACGGCTAGGCTTTCTGCCATGGCGGCATCACCTGCAACTTGGGCTTGCTTTGCATTTTCTTCTACGACTTCTAGGCGTTGTTTGTCGGCCTCTAGACGTTCACGCTCCTGACGTAGTAATTCGCGTTCGCGTTCCAATTTGGCTTGTTCGTCTTCCAGGCGTTGTTTTTCCGCACGCTCTTCTTCTTTTTTGGCTTCCAAGTCTTCACGTTGTCTTTCCAATTCGGCAGCAGCGTTAGGGTCTGTATATTGGTTTTGAAATGCTTGTTGTTGGTTTTGTGCAATTTGGTCGTCGATTTGGTGAATGTGTTCGTGTCGCACCGTGATTTCTTCTTGCACGGTTGCGGACATCATTGTGGCTTTTGCTTCGCGTTCGCGGGCTTCTTCTTGTTGTTGTTCAAACCATTCGGCGTTGATGTTCTCGTCTTCGTAGACCTCGTCTGTTGCGAACAATTTGAATGCCATGTAGACAATCAGATATATCGCGGCAGGAACGGCACATAATAGTCCAAGAATCATCATGGCTTCGGCAATGGCGAATGCACCAAATCCGAATATCAAGAATACTATTAACGCCAGCAGCATCAGCCCAAGTCCAATTAACTCGATAAATATCATGGTACTTACAATTCGTGTTCCCATGAAGACACGTCGGAACGTGCCATTAAATATGGTCCATGCAATAAAGCCACCATAAGCGACTAATACAATGACCAATCCAATCCATAAAAGACCCATAAAATCCCCCAAGATAGTACGTACTTATCTATTACTAGCATAATGTCGAATTTTTGTAAATTAGAATTTTGCGACAAAGAAAGACAATAGAATTTACTTTTTTTTAAAATAATAACTTTTTCTTTTTTGCGTGGCAAAAAAGAAAAAAAAGCATTAGGGGTGTTGCGAAGACCCAGGAATTAACCCACGAAGTGGGTAATTCCTAATTTATATTTTTCATTAGTGTCCAAGAAACCATCGCAGATGGTTTCTTATTCCCCCCAAACCCCACAAACGCTTTGTTGTAAAGAGTACTGGTGAGTGTACAAACAAATATATTTTTTCTTAATGTGATGGGGGGTAAGAGGGGCTAGCGAGGCGCACTTGACTCCCATCACATTAAGGATAAATATATTTTGGTTGGTGTGTTTATTAACTTTTGTTGAGATTGTCATCCCGACCGAAGTGAGCCGAAAGGCGGCGAACGTAGCGGAGGGACCCAGCACGCGAAGCGTGCGTGAAAATTAACATAATAATAAAGGCAACCTCTAAAATAGTTCAGAAAGTTTTACATGTTTCAAAAATTGTGATATTATCAAGTATGGATAAAAAAGAAATATATGACTTTTTCTACAAGTTTGCAAACGTTGGTCATTTTTCAATCTCAACGAGGGATAAATTTATTTTAACCCCAAAGGGCTGGGAGCAATATACTGATGCACTGCCACAGGGTCAAACTGGTGTTAATTTTGAAGAAACTGGAACATTAGTTCATAGCACAAGTGACCCGAAAATCGCATTTATGAAGAGGATAGGAGGAGGATTGTTCCCTCAGAATTTTGATTTATCTGAACTAACAGATGAACAATTGCAAATGAAATTATATCAACTTGAGAGTCAGAAGGGGCAAGAGGTATCGTTTACTAAATATGAGGAGTTGATGAAAGACAAAGCAGAATTAGAGGCTGGAGATGAGGATGGAGAGTGGTTTGGTAAAGATGCAGCTCCAGAACAAAAAGCAATGTGGATTAAAAATAAGTTGCTAGATATAGAAAAAGAGTTAAGAATGGTTGATCCATTCGACAAAGAAAAAATAGATGAGATTAAAAAATCTCTAGGGATTGTCGTGCCAGGCTCTGACATTGGTGATGGGAACAAGATGGAAATGTGAGTATCTCATGCTCAAATAAAGCATGAAAACATTTTTTGATTTTGAAGATAGCAAAAATATTTAAGGTATCCATTGACCATCTTTACGATAATGAAGGCTAGGTGGTGTTGTGTTAAGTGCATACCCACTTATTTCTTTTGTTGGGATTTAATTTCAATTGATGTTGATGTGTATTGGATGTAATACAAGATTGACTTAATTTGCGTTTATATTTATAATGCTCTTATTTAGGAGGAGTTATATGAATCTTACGCCGAAGCAAATTGTTAAACTTTTGGATGAATACATCATTGGCCAGCCAGAGGCCAAGCGTGCGGTTGCGAATGCATTAAGGAACCGATACAGACGCGGTCAATTACCGCAACATGTGCGAGACGAGATTACCCCAAAGAACATAATCATGAAAGGTCCAACCGGTGTGGGTAAGACCGAGATTGCGCGTCGTATTGCAAAGATTGTAAAGGCGCCATTTGTAAAGGTGGAAGCCACAAAGTACACCGAGGTTGGTTATGTGGGTCGTGACGTGGAGAGCATGGTACGTGATTTGGTTGAGGTTTCTATTCGTATGGTAAAAGACGAAAAGCAAGCCGAGGTTCAAAAAAAGGCCGAGGAGGTTGTTACCAAGCGCATCGTTGATTATATCGTAAACACGAAAAAGCGTGTCGCAACAGAGACCCCAATTGAGATTCTAAGACAGCAAAGCGAGGAAGAATACCGTGCGGGTAAATTGGAGGGGATGTTAATCGAAGTTGATTACGAGCAACAGGTAAAAGGCATGGCAATGCCAATGGGTATGGAGTTTGGAATGGACATTGGAAATATCTTTGGTGACATCATGAATTCGTTGCCAAATATGCCGAAGAAAACCAAGACACGTCATATGACGGTAGAAATGGCACGTAACGAGTTGATACAGGTGGAAATGGATAATCTAATAGACAACGAAGCCGTGCGTGCGGAGGGTATTCAGCGCGCGGAACAGCACGGGATAATATTCATTGACGAGATTGACAAGATTGCATCAAAAGGTGGCGGAAGCGGCCCTGAGGTTTCGCGTGAAGGTGTGCAAAGGGATATCTTGCCGATTGTTGAGGGGTGTACAGTGCAAACCAAACATGGTGCGATAAAGACGGATTACATTTTGTTTATTGCTGCGGGTGCGTTTCACATTAGCCGTGTGCAAGATTTAATCCCAGAGTTACAAGGAAGGTTTCCGATTCGCGTTGAATTGAATAATCTGTGCAAAGATGATTTTTACAAGATATTGACACAACCCGCAAACGCGATTACAAAACAATATACGGAATTATTGTCTGTGGACAAGGTGAACATGACATTTGAACGCGAGGCCATGAAGATGATAGCCGAGATAGCGGCGAATGAAAATGAGACCAACGAGAATATTGGTGCGAGACGTTTACACAACATAATGGAAATTTTGTTGGAAGATATTTCGTTTAATGCAGATGGAAGTAAGCAAGTGGATATCAAAATAGATAAAGAGTTTGTGAAGAAGAATATGGAGTCGATTATTAAGAGGACTGATTTGAGGAAGTATGTGTTGTAAAATTAATCTTATTCTTTTTTGAGGATCAAAAAAGAATAAGAAACCTAGAAGGTTTCTTGGACATAAAAGAAAGATATAAATGTGCGCGTAGCGCACGGGTCATCAAAAAACTCCAAGAGGGGCTAGCGAGGCCCCTCTTGACACCCCATGCATTAAGGATAAATATATTTTATGTGGTTTGTTTATTTTGTTTGCACTGTTTTTGCTGACAACTCATCACATAGTTTGTTGATTTCATCAAAGTTCATGGCGGGGATGTATGCGGATTCAATCTCGGCATGTTTTTTGCGGGCGAGGTCCAAATTTTCGTATGCAAGTTTGTAGTATGACTTTTTTTGATAAATAAGATTTTCTAGTTCGTCTCTGGATTTTTTTACTTTGTTGATATTGATAAATTTTCCTAGGTCGATGATTTCATCCACAAGTGCGGGGTATTTTGGGTCGGTTATGTGTGGGAATGTTCCATCGATTATGCCGACACCAATGTCTTGGATTATGGCGCCGTCAATGGAGGTTGGGTCGGCACTGCAAATTATCCAATCCACGGTGATATCTGTTTTGATGTTATCAGTGATGGTTTTTACAAAGTTTTTAATGAATGTTGATTTACCGCTGCCGGAACAGCCTTTTAAAATGTAAAGTTTTTTCAATCCATATGCATCCACAATTTGGTCATGAAAACCGATAAATCCGTCGGGGGTGTTGGAACCCATGAATATCTTTCTGTTACGTATTTTCATATATCAATATATGACTAAAAACATTTTTGTGAACAAGAATTCAAAAGACAAACGCGTTAATGAAGTTTGTAAGTTATTTTCTGATTCGAATATTTATGACTTTGCACGGGGTAAGGATTGCAGTGATGGTGGGATTGCCTTTATCGAGCCGCGATGTGAAATTGCACCGGATGTGTTGGAGGCGTTGCCAAAAGGCACGGTGGTGTTTGGTTATACAAAACAGATGGAAGTTGGTTGTGATAATAAGTACGTGTCACTAAACGATGATGAAGAATTCGTGCGTGAGAATAATCGATTGACCGCGGTTGCTTTTAAAGAAATTTTGGAAAAGCGCTTTGGAGAAATCAAAGAAAAAGAAATTTTGATAATTGGTTGGGGTAAATTAACGTACGAGTTAGAAGAAGTTTTAGCGGGTATGAAAATAAGTATTCTGAACTTTAACAAGCACAAGAAAGAACAACTTGTAAAAGCATATGGCGAGCGTGCCTATTTCGAGCAAGTAGAGTTGGGGCGTTTTGATATAATTGTGAATACAATCCCAAAAAAATTAATTACCGAGGATATGTTAAGACGGCTACTTGCGTGCCCAAATTGCAAAGAGTCCGAGTTGGCGGTGAATCCAGCCATATATGAATTGGCGTCTGCGCCGTATGGCTTTGATTTTGGTAAATTGGATAAATCTATTTTCGATTATATAATTGAACCATCGTTGCCTGGTCGATATTTTCCCCAGGAATCTGCCAAAGCGGTATACAATACGATAAATCGCTATGTAAAGCAAACCACACAAAAGCCGTCCATAGTGTTATGCATAACAGGTAGTTCGTGTAGTTACCTTAAATTAATTCCTGTGTTGCAGGAATTGGTACAAACGTATAATGTGATTCCATGTATCAGTGGCAATGCGGACGTAAAGAATCGTTTTACCAACATTGATACATTCAAACAAAGTTTACAAGAGATTACAGGCAATCGGATTATATCATCAATCGCACACAGCGAGACATTGAGTTCAAATAAGCGTGTCGTTGCGTCTGTTGTGTTTCCGGCGACGGGGAACACGATTGCTAAATTGGCGAACGGTATAACGGATACGCCCGTAACAATGGCGGTAAAGGCATTGCTGCGTAATGACAAGCCATGCATAATTGGGATGTCCACAAATGATGCCCTGAGCGGTAATGCCGAGAACATTGGTAAATTGTTGGCACGTAAAAATTATTACTTCGTCCCATTTTCTCAGGACGATCCGCACGGAAAGCCATATTCGATAATTTGTGATTTTTCAAAGGTTGGTGCGACAATCGAGGGGGCATTGAAAGGAAGGCAGGTACAGCCGATTATATCGTGAAAGTGTTCTTTAATGTAAAAATTACTTTTTCTTTTTTGTGTGACAAAAAAGCTGGGGGGTTGCGATTCCCCCCAAACCCCCACAAACGCTTTATTGTAAAGAGTACTGGTGAGTGATGTATCATTAATGTCTAATTTCAAATGCTGTTGTTGTGCTTTGGAAATAGTCTGTATTGACAATTTCTATAATTGATGATAAGATTTACGTATGAGTAAATTAAAGATGGCTGCATTTGATTGCGAAATTAAGGGACAGGCACCGTTTCAACTGTTATGTAAAAGTGATATTTTTTCTCATGGGGATTCAGGTTCAAAAATTATTTGTACGTCGGAACTGGATTCCAATGGATTAATAAAATTCTTGGACGAGATGACAAGTGGCAAGCACATGAGTCTTGATGTTCATGACCCTGATCATGATTATTATGGTTTCTTTGATGAATTTTTGGGGATTATGGAAACCGAAACGACGGGTGGAAATTCTTATATTTTAGATATTACGGTTAACCCAAAGAAACGTGGTGAGGGTCTGGGTTCGACATTGTTGTCTGGTGGTTTTGCGGCACAATCAAAGTTAGCGACAAGGTTGTCCAGCATTTCAGGTTTTATAAGGCCAGAAGAAATATTAAATATTGATTCATGGGAACAATTGCGAAGATTTTACAGAAAAAATGGTTTTAGTGTTGATGGAGCAGAAATAAAGGCGAGGTATCCAAACGAGAAACTTAGGTTTCCAGGTATGATGAGTAAGAGTACCGCAAAGACAAAAATATTGTACGAAGGGTGGAAGAGACGATTTTAATTTTATGAGTGGATAATTCGTAGTGATAGTAATTATTGTTCTTTTTGTGTGGCAAAAAGAACCAAAAAGCCACTGGGGAGGGTTTACGATACCCTCCCCAGACCCCTCCTAACGCTTTTTTCGAAGAAATAACATCTAGTTTATTACCTTTGCGCTTTTCAATTTCAAATGCTGTTGCCGTACTTTGGAAATGGTCTATATTGACAATTTCTATAATTAGTGATAAAATTTACTCATGAAACTTAAGGTTGCTGCGTTTGATTGTGAAGTTAAAGGGCAAGAGCCTTTTCAACTATTGTTTGAAAGTCAAGCCCATTCAGATGGTGAGTCCTTTTCGCGTGTTTTGTGTACCTCTGAGTTTGATTCAAATAGATTGATAGGTTTTTTGGATAACATTGCAAGATACAAACCAAAAAATCTTCCAAAGCATATTTCAGCCTTTGATGATTTTTTAGGCATTATGGAAATGGATGCTGTACGAAAGGATTGTTTTATTAGAGAAATTAAAGTGCACCCAGAAAAACGCGATGCGGGTATTGGTACGTCATTATTAAAAGGTGGTTTAGCGGCACAGTCTAGGTTCATTGGTCTATCAAATATTTCAGGGTTTATTCAGCCTGAAGATGTATTGAAATCAGAAGACTGGGAAAGATTGAGAAAGTTTTATCAGGGAAGCGGATTTACTTTGAACAAAATTGGAGACGAGTTCAAAAGCAAATATCCAAACAAACGGCTTGCATTCTCTGGTAAAATGATTAGAAACGATATTAAAACGGAATTGTTGTACAATTGTTGGCAAAGATAAATTAAAATAACTCGACAATCTTTTTTGCGACAACGACCTTTGGTTTAAGGCCACTGGTGACTTCTAATGTGTTACCATCTTTAATGAATGCTAGTGCTGGTAAAGACATTACATCATACTTTTCTATTGCTTCGGTTGCTTTTGCGGTATCTATTTTGATGAATTTGATTGATGCGTGTTCTGTTGCCAAGTCACTTAGAATTTTTTCTTGTAATTTGCAATTTCCGCATGACAGACTGAAGAATTTTAAAATTGTGTTTCCGGTTGCAATTTCGTCTTGCAACATTGCTTGTGTAATTTCTTTCATGCAGATATCATAGACGAGATAAAAACAAATTGCAAACAAAATTTTTTGGCATTTTGCCAAACAGTTAATATTGACTTTTTAATCAAAAAAGCGTATAATCAATATAATTATGAAAAGAATTTATTTAGATAACGCCGCAACGACATATACCAACGCAGATGCATTGCAAGCCATGATTCCATTTTTTACTAACGAGCACGGTAACGCGGCATCTTTGCATTCATATGGACGAATAGCGGAAAAAGCGGTTAGTGAAGCGCGTGCAAAAATTGCTGCCGCAATAAATGCGAAACCGCAAGAAATTTACTTTACCAGCGGTGCCACGGAATCTAATAACTGGATTCTTAATGGGATTGTAAGAAATTGCCCGCATAAGCGCGTGTTGGTCTCTGCGATCGAGCACCAGTCTATTATGGAAACATGTGCGCAACTGGAAAAAGATGGTTACATTGTGGAATATATAAAAGTTGGTTCTGATGGTCTGCTTTCCATGAATGACTTGGTGGCGCGTTTGTCTAAGCCCGCATCATTGGTTAGTGTGATGACCGCAAATAACGAGGTCGGAACAATTCAATATATAAACTCGATTGCATCTCTTTGCGAGCAAAGAGGTGTTCCGTTTCACACAGATGCGGCACAAGCACTTGGCAGTATTATGATGAATGTCAAAGAGATGAAAATTGATGCGTTGTCATTGTCCTCACACAAAGTTTACGGGCCAAAAGGTGTGGGTGCGTTGTACGTCCGCGATGGATTCAAAGTAGACAAGTTTATGCATGGTGGACACCAAGAACGCAATCGCCGTGCGGGTACATTAAACGTACCGGGAATTGTTGGTTTTGGTGCTGCGGTGGAAATAACTATGAGGGACTCTGGCGTCAATAACGGGCGTATAAAGACCTTGCGTGAATACATGATTTCTCAGGTTCAGGAAAAAATTCCAAACGTATACCTTAACGGACATAAGACACAAAGGCTGGTAAACAATGTTAACCTTAGTTTTGCGGGTGCCGAAGGTGAGGCCATTTTGATTATGCTGGATATGGTGGGAATTGCCGCAAGTACCGGTAGTGCATGTAATTCAAATGTATTGGAACCAAGCCATGTTTTAAGTGCTATGGGTGTGGAGGATGGATTGAACCAAAGTTCAATACGTTTCAGTTTAGGGCGAAATACCACAAGGGAAGACATTGACTATGTCGTTGTGGAACTTGTAAAAATTATTAAAAGATTGCGTTCAATTAGTGCAGTAAAGGCAAAGTAAAAGGGGAAATTATGTATAACGAAAATATAATGAAGATATTCAAAGAAGCCAAGAACGCAGGCATGCTAAAAGGTGCAAGCGGTGTTGGGGTTGCAGGGAACGCAAAGTGCGGTGATGTGATGAAGATATATATCTTGGTCGAAGGCAACGTAATAAAAGATGCAAAGTTCAAAACATTCGGTTGTGTGGCGGCGATTGCGTCTACCGATGTTGCGTGTGATTTAATAAAAGGCAAAACAATTGAACAGGCGTTAAAGGTCACAAACAAAGACGTGTTGAATATTTTGCAAGATGTACCCGCACAAAAGGTACATTGCAGCGTACTTGCGCAAGAAGCCATTGCCGAGGCAATAAAGGATTTTAAAAAGCGTCAAGAAAGAGAAGCAAAAAAGAATGCGAAATAAAAATGCGAGCAAGTTGGTGTGTTATAATACAAACTTTGTGGCATTAATTGGATATTAATATTTTTTGTAAAAAATTCCCAAGATCAAAAACATAAAAGGTGACTTGACGAGGTCACCTTTTTTCATCTATGATGGGTTATGGATTTACGTGTTGTTAACGATAACCTGGACAAGTTATCATCATTTGTGTCTATGATAAAGACGCGTGAGGATGAACTTGGTCGATTAAAGGTGGAACAAGAAGCCGATTGGAATGACATAGGTCGAAATAAAAAGATCACCGCGATTGGTGATTTTATTGCCAGATACAAGGGTTTGGTTGGCGGATATACGGAATTACTGGAACTGGCGAAACTTTTTTCTGATGATGAATTGAAAGATGAGTTCGACCGATTAAATACCATATTCGAGGCGTTTTATATGGCAACGCTGCTTAGCGAGAAATATGATGCAAACGATGTTGTGATAAATATAACGGCGGGTGCAGGTGGCACAGAAGCCCAAGATTGGGCGGAGATTGTTATGCGGATGCTGACAAGATTTTGCGAGGAGTGTGATTTTAACTACGAGGTTACGGATCGTCTGGATGGTGATGGTGCCGGAATAAAGGGGGCAAGTTTAACCGTCAAAGGCCATAATGCATACGGCATATTAAAGAGCGAGGGCGGCGTTCATCGTCTTGTACGGATATCTCCGTTTGACAGCAATGCAAGAAGGCACACAAGTTTTTGTGCGGTGGAGGTTGTTCCCGTAATTGAAAAAACTAATTTAGTGATTGAGGATAAAGATTTACGTGTGGATGTATATCGTGCCAGTGGTGCAGGCGGACAACACGTTAACCGAACAGAGAGTGCGGTGCGTATAACCCACATTCCAACTGGCGTGGTGGTAACGTGCCAAAATGGACGAAGCCAGATTCAAAACAGACAAACAGCGATGCAGAATTTGGTTTCCAAATTGGAATTTTTGCATTATGAAAACGAACGCAGAAAGGTAAAAAATCTGCAACCTGTTCAACAAAAAATTGAATGGGGCTCACAAATTCGTTCGTATGTATTTTGTCCGTATACTTTGGTCAAAGATCACAGAACAGGTTATGAAACCAGTAACGTACAAAAAGTAATCGATGGAGACCTAAAAGGATTTAGTGATGCATGGTTGCTGTTGCAGAGCAAGTAGGTGAAAAGATGAAATATATTTTAGGAATTGAAACATCGTGTGATGAAACTGCGGCGGCAGTGCTGGGTGAAGATTTGCATGTACTAGCCAACGTTGTTTTAAGTCAAATTGATATTCACAAAGAATTCGGTGGGGTAGTGCCCGAGATTGCCAGCCGCAATCATGTAAAGGGAATAGACAAAGTTGTACAAGCGGCGATACGTGAGGCGGGTATTGAACTTAAGGATGTCTCTGTGGTTGCAACGACTGTGGAGCCAGGGCTGCCAGGCGCCGTTATGGTGGGGCGTGTTTTTGGGGAGGCGTTGGCGGTTGCGTTGGGTGTGCCGTTTATTCGGGTGCATCATATACTTGGACATATTGCAAGTATCGCACTAACGGGCGAGAGATTTAAAGAGCATATCGCGTTGGTAGTCAGCGGCGGGCATACCTCGCTATATGATGTTGATGCGAATGGGATTGTAACTGAAATTGAACGCACGGTGGATGACGCAATTGGTGAAGCATTTGACAAGGTTGCGCGTGTTATGGGGTTGGAATATCCAGGCGGGCCTGTGATATCAAAATTGGCGGATGAATACATGGGCGAGTTAATTAATTTTGTTGCACGTCCAAATTACAAGATCAAAGGGTTTTCGTACAGCGGACTTAAAACGGCGGTGTTGAATTATATCAATCGTGAACAAATGGCAGGTCGCCAAATTGACAAAAGAAAAATCGCCGCCAGTTTCCAGGTTGAGGCGGTAGAACAAATTATATACAAATGTTTACGGTTACTTAAAGATTCTAAAATAAAAGTTTTGACCGTTAGCGGCGGTGTAAGTGCGAACAAGCATCTGAGAAACCGTCTTGCCGAAGAATGCAGAAACATTGGTGTTAAAGTATATTTCCCAGAAATGAAATACACTGGAGACAACGCAGCCATGATAGCCGCCAGTGCAATTATTGGGTTGAAATTTAAAGTTACTTGAACTCGCTTGGTTGGTTGAATTCACTTATTGAACTTTGATATTCATCTTCGGCATCCTCACCTGAATCGGCGGGTTTATCTTGGCTTGGATCATAACGCTCTGATTCGCCGGCATCATATGCGTCTGGGCTTTTGACTTCGGCACGTATTCTTGGAACTTCGGTTAGGGTACCAAACCCAAGTAAATCGTCTGTGGACAATTCTACACCGTCATGAACTGGTTCCGGTTTTGGTGCAGGTGCTGTAGTTGGTTCTGGGGTAATTGGTCTTGGTGCAGGTGCTGGTGGTGCGTCTATTGGTGTCGGAACCTCGATAGAGCCTATTGTTACTGGTTGGATAGATGTTGGTGATGCAATTGGCTCTGGGGTAATTGGTGTTGGTGCGGTGACGGGTTGAGGAGACTCGGCACTTTCAATTGCGCCAAGGTCTCCGAGATAGTTTACTTCTCCAGCCACTTTGTCATAGTGATCTGCCATAAAGACTGCGGTTAACATTGCATTCGCGTTCAGGGGGTCAAACAATTCATCTTCGATATCCGCATCTTCGTCTACCTGGAAATTCTTGTTATCAAACATTGTTGTTAATTCAGTTTCACGGGAGCCAAGTTCAGGCGCACCGTCCCGTCTTGGAAGTGCAGGCGGAACATATCCCTCGAAAATGTCGGGTAAGTTCGCGGCTTTTGGGGCTGTCGCCGTGGTGGCTTCTTCGATTTGGTCTTCAACTTGGTCTGGCTGGGCGGGCATTGGTGTCCACGCGGTTTGTGGACTGGAACGTCGCTTTATTCCATTTCCCACGGACGTATATTCGCTGAACAACTTTAATCTTTGGTCTACGAAACGGTTTTGTGTATCAAAGTCATCGATGTCTACACTGGCTGTATTTACGTTGTTTTCTTTAAGTGCCGAGAACAGCGGTACCATGTCACCCACGCCCGCCCAAATAAAGACGGTATCAAATTCATGTTGGGCTGTAATACGAATTGCATCGGTGATAAGACGTGTGTCAATTGTGCTTTTATCGTCTATTTTGTATCGCATCTTGCCGATTGTTTCCACACGTTCGCTGATGATAAATTCTTCGAATTCGTTTACTTTATCATCAGAATAACCATAGATTTTTGCAAACAAGATTTCGCCACGGCTTTTAAGAACGGAAAAGATTTCCATCAAATTGGTGACGGACGCATTTGTATTATCAATGTCAATGAATACTGCAAATTTTTCGCGTGCGCTAAGGGTTGGACGTGCGGCACTAATTCGTTTCGCAGGTGTTTTCTTTTGGGTTGCTTTTGCTTTTGGCGCAGGGAGCGGCTTAGGCGTTGGCAATGGTTTAGGCTGTGGTGGTGCAACTTTAGGTTGAACGATAGTTGTTGGTTTTGGCTCTGGAACCTTGATGGGTTCAGGTCTAGGGGGAGGTGGTGCGGGGATTGGTTCCACTTTTGGTGTAGGCGGAGTGGTAACAGGTGTTGGGACCGGGATAGGCGGAACTGGTCTTGGTGCAGGTGCCGCCGCTATTGGCTGTGGTGCTGTGACTGGTGTAATTGGCTTTGGTGCAGGCGCAGGTACGACGGGCTTAGGTGAATCTTGAACGATTGGTTGGATTGGACGTGGTGCAGGTGCGGGCATAACAGGTTTTGGCGCCGCCGCTGGTTGTATAGGTTTAGGTGCATTAACTGGTGTAATAGGGCGTGGGGCAGGGGCCGGCATAACTGGTTTAGGTGCGGCGACTGGTTGTATAGGTTTTGGCGCGGCTGCTGGCGCAATTGGCTTGGGTGCAGGTGCTGCTGTAATTGGTTTTGGTGCTGGTTTATCTGTTTTTTCTTCTTTTGCTTTAGTGTTTTTTGCAGGGGTCTTTTTTTCTTTTTCGACTTTGCCGGCTGGTGGTTTTTCTTTGGTCGTTGCATCTTTAGAAATCTCTTTAACAGGCTTGCTTGTGGCGGTGACGCGTTTTGGCGCAACATTAGGTGCGGCTTCTACAGGTATATACGGCTTTGGTGCCGCACGCAGGTTATTTACTTTTTCGTCTTTGTTCTTTTCCATTTGTTCCCCCAAAATGTACTATCCTTAGTATTTCAAAGACTTAAATTTTAGTCAAGAACTTGTTGAACTTTAAATGCTTTGTGTGATATATTCTGTATTATGAAAAAATTAACATATAAACAACTTCGCGAAATGTGGCTGAACTTTTATGCCGAGCGTGGGCATGCAATAATACCGTCTGCATCTATCGTGCCGGAAAATGATGCAAGTGTTTTGTTCATTAACAGCGGTATGCATCCTTTAGTGCCGTATTTGATGGGCGAGACCCATCCATTGGGAATGCGGTTGGCGAACATTCAAAAATGTATTCGAACAGGCGATATCGAAGAAGTTGGCGATGAAACACACCTAACATTTTTTGAAATGATGGGGAACTGGAGTCTGGGTGATTATTTCAAAAAGGAAAAAGTTGCATGGAGTTACGAATTTCTGACAGATAAAAAATATCTTGGCATTGACCCAAAGCGTGTTTATGTAACATGTTTTGAAGGCGATGATATAGCCCCACGGGACGAGGAATGTGCGGATTTTTGGCGCGGTATCGGAATACCAAATGAACGGATATTCTTTTTGCCGAAATCCGATAACTGGTGGCAATTACCAAGTGGTACAGGGCCTTGCGGACCATGCAGTGAAATGTTTATGGTATTAAAAGAAACGCAGTGTAAAAACAAAAACTGTAACCCATCATGCGAGTGTGGAAAATTTGTCGAGATTGGGAACGATGTTTACATGCAATTTATAATTCCGACTGCGGGTGCAAAACCATACTCAGCCAAACAACAAAACGTGGATACAGGAATGGGGTTGGAGCGAATTCTGTGCCTTAGTCAAGGGAAAAAATCTGTTTACGAAACAGAGATTTATGATGGTGCAATTCAGGCAATTTTGAAAAGTGCAAATCTTGACAAGATGAACAATGACGTAAGAATTATTGCCGAGCATGTTCGTGCGTCGGTTGTAATGATTGCGGACGGCGTTGTTCCGTCGAATACGGCGCAGGGCTATGTCCTTAGGCGTCTTATCCGTCGTGCGGTGCGTAGCGCAAATAAACTTGGATGTGGGCGAGATATTTACGCAACTATTGTTAAATTCTTTGTAAAGATGTTGGGTGAGTTTTATCCAGAGATTAAGCAGGGCGTAAAGAAAATTGAGGAAGTATTCATGGCTGAGGTTGCAAAGTTTGAAAAGACATTAACCCAAGGATTAAAGGAATTTGAAAAGGTTGTCGGTCATTTAAAGACGAAGGAGTTAAGTGGTTGGACCGCATTCAGATTATACGAAACGTATGGTTTTCCAATTGAATTGACCCGTGAATTGGCGACCGAGCGTGGATTAAAAATAAACATGGATGAATACAATGCGGCACGTGAAAAACATACCGTGGCATCGCAAACCGCTAACGTTGGGGCGTTTAAGGGCGGGTTGGCGGACACAACGGGTGCGACCACAAAATTGCATACGGTTACGCATATTTTGCTTGCGGTGCTTAGACGTGAGTATGGAGACAGTGTTAATCAAAAGGGTTCCAACATAACACCTGAGCGTCTTAGGTTTGATTTTAACCTAGACCGTAAAATGACAGACGAGGAAAAACAGCGTATCGAAGATATGGTGAACGAGATTATTAAAAAGAATTTGCCAGTGACATGTGTCGAGATGACAATGGGGGACGCAAAGAAGCAAGGTGCGGTTGGAATCTTTACAGACAGATACGGTGACATGGTAAAGGTTTACGGTATTGGAAAAGATTTTGAAATTTGTGGTGGACCGCATGTCGAAAATACCAGTGAATTGGGTACGTTTAAACTGCAAAAAGAGGAAAGTGTGGCGGCTGGTATACGACGTATTCGCGGGGTGTTGATGTAGTTTATTTGTTCTTTAATGTAAAAATATTTGTTCTTTTTTGGAGGCCAAAAAAGAACCAAAAAACCCCAAGAGGGGCTAGCGAGGCCCCTCTTGACTCCCCATCGCATTAAAGATGAAATATTGTTTTGTATTGACACAAAGTATTGGTTATAAATATTTATATATGTCGGCAAAGGATTTATGAGGGTCCCTCATAGAATAAATGACATTTTTAGATGATAAAAGTTCCGCACCGTAAAAAATATTCCAAAATCTAATTGAAACGTGGTTCTTTATAGTTTTGTGCTTGATATGGTATGGGTTGTTGCTATTTTCTTTTGTGGTTAATAACATGACACGATTGGTCTAATTTTCCTTTCACGACCATGTTCTTTATTGTTATGGGGCGCACATCAAAGTTTTCAAGTTCCGCAGGCGTTAACCAGCGGAAATCCAATTTTTTAATAATGCCGTGGTCATCTTCGGTGACGATGCGGTCTTTTGTTTCCAGTTTTATTAATGGTGTCGCCAAATAATAGAACTCGATCGAATGATATTGCACATTGTTATGCACCCAAAAGTTTTCATGAGTGAAAGTTAACTTTACATCAATATCGCATCCTACCTCTTCTTTGATTTCGCGTTTGATGGCTTGTTCGGTTGTCTCGCCGAATGCGACATGTCCGCCGGGGAAATGGAAACTGGAAATATTGCCGTCGGGTTCTGTTACCTGCATAACCAAATATTTTCCGTCTTGTTTGATGATTCCGCGAACCACCAAATGAAATATTTTGTCAGATGTTTGTATTCTTATATCCATTAAATATTATAACATGGGAAAAGTTTTTGCATTGACAAAATTTATATTGTGTGTCATAATATAGTTATGGAATTCAGAAATTTGAACCAGCAGGAATTTTAATCTAGTGTGTAAGGAAACTCTTTACGCACAAAATTAATGTTGCGTAAGGGGTTCAAAGAAAAAAAACTTTGATAGAACACCTGAGCAACGGCTCGGGTGTTTTTTATTTGAATTTAAAAAGGAAACAAAAATGAAAAATAAAGTGTTAGAAACAAGGGGGTATCCCCAAAGCAATTGAGATTTCATCTCATTTGTATCACAAGGCATTTCTCCAGCGATTTTTTAATTAACGCAATTAAAAATTAAAGGAGAATTAAAAATGAAAATATTTATATGTGTGGATTTCGAAGGCATGCCAAGCGTCAATGATTGGAGTGATGTTACGGCGGGTAATCCCGAGTACGAGCGAGTACGTGTCATAGCAACAGATATCGTTGCGACTGCATGCAAGTCTGCCATTGACGCTGGTGCGACCGAAATTTGGGTAAAAGACGCGCATGATACGGCACGTAATATCTTGCCCGAAATGTTGCCGAACAAAACCAAATTGGTTCGTGGCTGGACAGAATGTCCAAACGGTATGATTGCAGCCATCGACAACAAATTTGATGGCATAGTGTTTCTTGGCATGCACAGCGAAAATGGCAACGGCGCCAATCCACTCAGTCACACAATAATGCCAAATGTAATTGATGAAATAAAAATTGATGGTGTGTGTGTTGGGGAGTTTGAAATCTATTCGCGACTGGCAAAGTGTTATGGTGTACCAACCATATTGCTTGTGGGGGACGAGGGATTAACATCCAGATATTCAGATAAACTACCTACTGTTTCGACATTTAAAGGAATTGGCGGTGCGACTGTGATGATCAAAACCATTGCCGAATGCAAGGCGGAAATTGTTGCCGCAATGAAAGTTGCCATCGGTGGACTTAAAAGAAGCAAAGCACGCAAAACCGACTTTGGTAAAGACGTTGAATTGTTGATTAAATATGTAAATCACAAAGATTGTTACAAGGCATCGTTTTATCCAAATTCGATGAAACTGGATGACAGGACAGTAAAGATTAATTGTCCGAATTATTTCGAGATAATGAGAACACTATTGTTCTTGAAAAAAATTTAAAAATTTAAAAATTAAAATAAAAAGGAAATAAATAAAATGAGTGACAAATTTGATTTGGTCAGAATCCTGACCATACCTCCTAATGGAGGAATATTGAAATCAAAAGAGATTCCATATGCCGAATTTAAAAATGCACGGCACAACGGAACCAATATTGATATTAATTGTATTGTAAGAGGAATGGGGGATTTCAGTGAAAAACGTTCAGATGCCTTAATTGTACCTGATGACAAAATAATCCCGACGCCGCTGTTGGATACCGAACGTACAAGGACCGGAATAGCCATGTCACGAATACTTGATCATAATGGTGAAGGATCCCCGTATTGTGTGAGGTCTATCTTGGCAAAGACGGCAGCAAAATTGCCGTACGAGGTAATGATAGGTGCAGAGTTAGAGTTTAATCTGCTGAAAGGTAAGCCGGATGGTAAAATCACAAAAGATGATTTCTTGGATAACTCGGATTATGCCGATTTTGATCCAATGACACCAGGCGGCAAATTCCGTGTTGCATTATTTGAAATGGCAAGGGATATGGGGATAGAAATTGAGGCATTGCATTCCGAGAACTACGGTGCATTGCACGAGGCAATCTTGAAATACAAATCGGCAATGGATACCGCAGATAATGTGGTAATATTGTCCGAGTTTGTCAGAATGCTTGCAACCAAACATGGTCATCACGCGGTATTTGACCCAAAAATTTTAGGCAAAGGGCATTTTGGAAGTGGTTTGCATATGCACCTGTCGTGTGCAGATAAGAAAGATGGTAGAAACCTTTTTTACGATGATGGTGTTAAATTGTCACGATTTGCGGATGATTTTACGGCAGGTGCAGTGCATAGGGCAAGAGAGTTGGGGTTCTTTATGGGGCCAGATGTGATTAAATCATACGAACGAATTTCGGATGCTGGGTTTGAGGCGCCGGCAAGTACGGCTGTCAATAGCGGTGATAGATCGGCATGGGTGCGTGTTCCAAATGGCGCCAACCGTGTCGAGTTTCGTGGACCAGACCCAAGTCTTGCCACGCGTGAATTTTGTCATTATCCGCATTTAACAATGACGGCATTAATAAACGCGGGTCACGAAGGGGTAACAAATAAGGGGATTTTTGATGCTGATGTACCTAAACTTGCCAAGACGCCGATTGGAACATATTCTGCTATGAAGTCATCGCATGATGAAAAAGATGGTGGTGATGTACTGGGTATACCGCATGAATATATGGGTCACCTGTTGAAAGCCAGATATAATGCAATGTGCGATAAAGATATTTACTAATCAAAAGTGTAGAGAGTAACAACATCATTCATTATCCATTACATCTTTGAATAAACTGGTGTATGGGTAAACGAACCTCGTTAGTTGTGAATGTAAGTATTGCGGTTGTATTATTAGGCTTGTCAGTCGTTGTTTTTACCACGGATTTATCCGGTATTTATATGGCGGTGTCTGGACCCCATTATAATGGGAATCGTAACAACCAAAATGTGTCCATTATGATTAACGTATACGATAATGCACACACACAACATATTAAACAGATGATGGATATTTTGGAAGACCGTGATGTGGATGCAACATGGTTTGTTAGTGGTAATTGGGTTAAGCGTAATATGGCGCTTGCAAAGGATATGTCCGAGCGGTTTGAACTTGGAAACCTTGGACTGACGCATCGTAATATGCGGAATTTATCCGAGGCAAATCAGAGAATCGAAATTCAAGGGACGCATGATTTGGTTATGGGTGTTGCGGGTGTAGAGATGAATCTGTTCGCACCGCCGAACGGCAATTTTAACAGAACTACGCTGCGTGTGGCGGAGTCTCTTGGCTATACAACAATTATGTGGTCAAAAGACACAATTGATTGGCGTGACAAAGACGCTAATATTGTATTCAACCGTGCGACGCAAAACATCATGAATGGGGATTTGGTTTTGATGCATCCGTGCGCGCATTCGTTGGCTGCGTTACCTTTGATTATTGATTATTATTTGTCACGTGGGTTTGATGTGGTGAGGGTTAGTGAAAATATATTATAAGTACTTTTTTAGTTAAAATGATAAAAGTATTGGTTCTTTTTTGGAGGTCAAAAAATAATAAGAAACCGTCTGAGACGGTTTCTTGGACACCAATGAAAAATATAAATTCGGAATTACCCACTGCGTGGGATAATTCCTGGGTCATCAAAAAACCC